>Ga0136557_1000901_pt1 | contig 20883 bp, 15 predicted proteins | sample AntRauTorckE6832_FD_104796 | JGI IMG/M metagenome (GOLD analysis project Ga0136557, IMG submission 104796) | Saline lake microbial communities from Rauer Islands, Antarctica - Metagenome Torckler E6 #832 | ecosystem: Environmental > Aquatic > Non-marine Saline and Alkaline > Saline | place...
GACGCCGAACATCTTGGTGCCGTCGCCCGAGAATGTCACGCCGCGTGGGTCGGTGTCCTGCGCCGACACGTCTTTAGTCGAGACGTAGCTGGCAGTCGTGATATCCCAGGCGGGACTTAGGTCGTAACGGTAGACCGAGTCGCTGCCGGCGCCCACCACGAACATCTTGGTGCCGTCGCCGGAGAACGTCACGCCGGCCGGGTCGGCGTCCTGCGCCGACACGTCCTTGAGGGAGACGTAAGAGGCGGAAGTGATGTCCCACGCCGCGATAATCCCGATGATCCCGCGTCGTCGCGCCCGTGCAGCAGTCATCCGACCCTCACCCACTCGTCGGTGCCATCTTTACGCAACGACACCTCGTCATACTGCACCAGCGCATCGGCGTTGTTTCGGACCGTCACACCGGCACCGGCCGCAACAGTCACCCCGCCGGCACCCGCCGAATACACGTTGACGACCGTCCCGACAGGGAACGCCACCGACGAGTTGGGGGGCACCGTCGCCGTTACCGACGCGGCGTTCGTGTAACGCAACAGTTTGCCCTGATCCCCGGCCACCCAGGTGTCGGTCGTCCCTGTAGCCGTACGGACCGTAAACGCGTCCGCATACAGCTTCGACGCAGGGTTCAGGTCGACAGTCGGTGCAGCATCCAGGACGAGGGCGCCGGTCAGCGTGCCGCCCGCCAAGGCGAGCTTCGCGGCAAGGTCGGCCACCAGCCCGTCGATCTTCGACTGGGCGATAGCGGCAGCAGCAGCCACCTTCGCGTCGGTCACCGACAGGTCGGTCGGGACACGGGTCGCAGATGACGTGTCCAGGGTGGCGTCGGCGACGATGGCGTTCAACTCGGCCAGCGTGTCGATGTCGGCAGACGTGAACGTGGCATCCACCCGGTCGTGCAGGTCGTCCAGATGTTGCGCCACCGGGGCGCAGATCATCACCGACCCGGACGGATGGACGATCCCTGACGGCAGCGCAGACCCGGCCAGATACCGGTTGCCGACCGTCGACGTCACGAACGTCGTAGACGTGAACGTCCCGTCGAACAGGACCACCTCACGGTTGGCGGCAGAGTCCGGCTCCAACACCAGGATGGCCGGCGACGCCGGAAACGCCCCGGTCGCATCCACCGTCACCGTCAGGTCGGTCGAACCCATCTCTGCGGCCAGCGTGGTCCGCGCAAAGTTGGTGAGGTTGGTTTCACGGTCTGCCATCTCAGAAGCCTCCGAACGGTGTTTCACCGTAAGTGTATGCGCCGAACGTCCCGACGACAGGTGCCACCGAGGCCGGGGTGCGGCGGCCACGGACCGTCACCTGCGACACGTGGGTGACCGAACCGCGGGCAGACACGGCCACCACCGGGGTCTCCACCGTCTCGACCATGCCACGCACCCTCTCGGCCGGACGGTACAGTTCGGCAAGCACCGCCCGGCCTTCAAGGGCCTTCAACGTCTGGTAGGTCTGCCTGCCGAGCCCTTTCACCCGCACCCGATGTCGACCACGCCGTTCCACCTGGTCGGACACGTCGACCGGCAGAGTGAGCACGACGTCCCCTTCACCGGCCGAAGCGAACCCGCGGAAACCGAACGCACGGAACGTCGGGCTGCGTGACGTGTCGTCCGTCGACATCCTGACCATCCCGGCGATCCACCGGGAAGTCACCCCTTCAAGCGGGACCTCCTCGGTCGACGCACCGACCGAACGGTAGATGGCCCGTTTCCACAAGGACGAGTCCGGGTCGAGCAGCGCCTCCGGCGACGTCGTGTAGAACAGTTCGACCGCCCCGGGCGACGGGTCGCCACTGTCCAGGCGGGCGCCAACCCACGACTTCGGTGACGCCGAAAAGAAGTCGCCGAGCGGGCCGATCAGATAGCCGTCGGCGACGAAAGTGGACGCCTGACGGGACACGCCATAGCCGTCGAAAGCATGGAAAAGGGTGCCGTCGAAGATGAGCAGGTCGGTGTCGGCCCCCGACTGGTAGGCGGTTCCGCCGTCGTCGAGCCCTATCACCCCGTCCAGCGGGAACGCGAGATGGTGGGACAGCCCTGACGTGCTGACGTCGTAACGCCACACGTCAAGTTCCTGCCGGCCCGTCTCCGCGACAACCACCGCATAGAACGACGTGCGTCCCGCAACGATCCTCCACGGCACACGGGTCCGGGTTCCGTCCCATTCGCGGACAAGTTGCAGGTCGGCCAATGCGAAGCTGCTGGCGAGAGTTCCGACCCACAGCCGTCCGATCCGCCCGGAACGTGTCCCGACAGCGACAAGCCCCCGGGTCGACGACAGCGACACGACCTGTTCGCCCTCGAACAGTGTCTGCCCGGCGAGCACCAGCGTGCCCGACTCTGAAGTGTATGCCCGTACACGCCCGTCGGTGGAGCCGGCCAGCACCGCCAAACCTGCGTCAGCCACCGACGTGAACACCTGGCCTGCGTCAAGGACAGTGGTCGCCGAAGGGCCGGCACCGGAAGCCGTAACCTCGTAGAGGGAGTCCCCGTCGGAAGCCAGCACACGGCCCTGTGCGGTCCACACGGCGGTCGACGGCAGGTCCGACCAGTGTCCCCACACCCCGCCGACCCGACGGTGGATGCCTGACGTGCCGATCGCGGCATAGACGGTGTCCCCGAGCGCCGCCAGGCCACGCACATCCTCCGGCGTGTTGGCGTCATGCGGATCTTCGGTTGCGAACGTCGGCGACGACGCCAACGGGTCGTCCGACACCCGGACGTCCACACCGCGGGCAAACAGCAACTCGTCGGACGTACGCACCAGCCTGACCCCGAGAGCGTCGGTCGTCGACACCGGGGCGGACGACACGGCGGTCGCCAAGGTGACCTCCGGCAGTTCCCCCTGGTCGGTCGGGGCGATCTTCACCCCGGACGAAGCCCAGAACCGGTCCTGTTCGGCGCCTTCCACATGGGCCCGAAACAGCCCCTCCCCACCCTCGAAACTGGACCGGGCAAATATCCGGCCGTGCTCCTCCACGATCTCGTCCGGGTTGGACGCCGTATTCACCCGTGGCGCCTCCGGCGGCGACGTTTCGATGTTGACCGGGGAGAACCGGGTGGCGAGCCGGAACAGACGGTCGTTGAGGGCCAGCCCGTAGAACGCCCTCGGCCGGGCGACGTTCGAGGTGGTCGGGGACGGCATCAGTGCGCCCCAACCTGGTTGTAGACCACACCCCGTGGGCTCTCCGCGTTCTGCGCCCGACGTGCCCCGTCCAGGTAGATGGCCCGCAGTTCGCGCAGCCCTTCACGGATCTGGTGGGCGACGTCTGCCGGCAGCGCGTCACGTTCAAGCTGTTCGGTCAGATATTCGGCGGAAAGCTGGTCGACATGCCGCTGGGCGGCAGCCTTCACCGCCGCACCGACAGCCACGACCGCCTCCCACTCCCGCTGGACCCCGAAATCGTAGACGTCGTCGCTGTCGTAGGTGGGGCGGGCGAACCGGCCGTTGAAGTTGATGTAGGCCGTCAACCCTTCGTAACGGGCGTCGACGACGATGGCCTTCCCGGTCGCCGACGGCGGGTAGACAGCCAGAAACGTGAACCGTGCCCGGCGCAACGTCGCACCATCCACCACCAGCACCGAAGTTGGCGTGACCACCTCGGAAGGGACCTCCACCGGATCCATCGACGTGACGATCTCGACCGCGCCGACATGCCGCAACGTCGGGTAGAGGGCCACCACCTCGTCTTTCACCGCCTCCAACACCAGCCGGCGGCCATACAGCGGTGCTGCCGTGATCGTCGACCCTGCCGTATGGCTGGCAGCCGTCGTCCCCAGATGGCCGCGGACGACGGTGAGAACCAGACCGTCATAGTCGACGTCGGTGACCAGCACCAGTTCGCCGTCGTCAGCTTCGACCACCACACCTGGGGCGAACAGGTCGAGCTCTTCGGGGGACAGCGTCGCGTCGTCAAACGTCCACGACGTCGCCTCCCGGGTGGCTGCGGCAGCGAAAGTGACCGTCACCGGCTGGTCGTCGAGCGGATGGAGATGCTCACGGAACGCCCTGTCGGCGATCTCGGTCACGGTACTCACAGCCCCACCTCCTGCGGGACGGCAGGCCCCGGCAGCCGGAAGGCTACCGGGGCGCCATCATCAGGCCGCCACCGGGGAGTTCGTGGTGAACCCGGTGTTCTTGGCGTGGGCCGCCTCGTTGCCGTACTCCAGGCCGATCGAAGTGTAGAGCTGCGTCTTGTTGGACGCGCCGTCCTTCCCGATCGGTTCGGCGAACGCGATCCCCTTGCCGGGGATGAGACGGTGCCAGGGCTGGCACTGGTCGAGCGACACGGCCGCCAGAGTGCCCTGTGGGATGTACCGGTTGAGCATGATGCCGAGCGGACCGAAGTCCGTGTCGACGACCTGGACGTCCGCTCCACCGATGCTGCGGCTGCGGGTCTCCAGGCTCTTGTCGGTGACGAACACCTTGGTCAGCCACCGCTTCAGGCCGGAGTTGACGATGAGCAGACCCATCGAAGACTCCTGCAACCCGCCGTTGTCCCATGCGGACTGCATGAGGTCGCCGAGCGACTCACCGTCCGGCTCGGCGTACTTGTGGACGTTGCCGGCAGTCGCGTCGGCCGAGAAGTCCACTGCCGCCCCGCCCTTGGTGGCAGAGAACGTCAGCGAGGTGGTGGTCGGCGCCGTCAGGACGTAGTAGCGGGTGTCCTCGGTGATGCCGGTACCACCAGACAGGCCGGTGATGTAGAAGTCGTCACCGGCCACGAGCCCGTGGGCCGCGTCGGTGTCGAGCTCGTCATCAGCGGCCGCCGAAGTTGCCAGGGTGGCAACGATGGTGGACGAGTCGATGGCGTTGGTCGTGATGGCTGCCAGGATGCCGCGGGTCTTGGCTGCCGTACTGTTGGTGCCCGGCAGCGTGTACGACCCGTTGATGAGCGAAAACTCGATGTCCCGCTTGATCTGCTTCCACATGTTGTCGACCTGGAAGGCTTCCTCGTTGACCACCGGGTTGTCGCCGGCGATGTTCTGCCCGTCGAACTGGCCGGTCTGTGCCAGCCGTTCGTAGGCCACACCGACATCCTCACGGTGGGTCTGGAGGACGTTGAACACGTTGGACCGGCTGCGGTTCTCGGCCGTACCGGCAGAGTCGCCGTCGACCACCACATTCTGTGCCGGATCACGCAGGTCCACCGTCTCCCACTCGAAAGTGCGGGCGTCCGTGACCTGGCCGCCACCGAAGGCGGTGCCCATCAGGGCGGTCGTGAACGGCGCATCGGACGGGGTGAGATGATGCAGCCGACCGTGATAGTTGGGAAGGTTGAAGTTCGTGCCGAGTGCGTTGACGGTAGGCACCGTCGTCTCCTTTGCCGGTTAGGAACGCAACGCTTCGAGCTGCTGGGCCTTGAGCCTGTTCGACTCGTCCCAGTCGCCTTCCGCCTCTGCCTTCCTGATCTCGTCGTTCGTGTCAGGGGTACGCGCTGGCAGTGAACCCTTGCTGGCTGCCGAAAGACGCTGGTCGCCGTCGAGACGGTTCTGTTCGTCTTCGGAAAGCTGTTCGCCGCCCGGCTTCTCCTCGTCGCCGCCCAGGCCGAAGCCTTGAGCGAACTCGCGGATCGCATCGGACGTTGCCTCGCCGTCATACTGGTTGGCGAGAAGCTGTCCTACACCTTGCGCGGGGTCGAAACCGGCGTCCTTGAACGCACGCTCACGTCTCTCCGACTTGAGAGAATGGTTCTCCTCAAGTGCCTCTTCAAGCTGCTTGCGGAGACCTGAGCCTTCCGACTCGTTGCCTGCCTGCTCGTCTGCCATCGTCGTGTCCTTCCGCCCACGCTCTACAGGTACGGACCTGTGCGTGGGGGCACAGGTCGCCCGGCGGGGCGGACATACGAGAAAGGGGTGGGCACATCGCAACCGCCCCGCAGAACGCGAAGCCCACATGTTGCGGTGCCGGCACCCCGACCGTCGACCCGGCACGAACGGCCGACGGTGCTGGTCTGACTCCTGCTCGTCTCTCGGGGGGCCGCGAGCAGGACAGCGGTTCTCCCACCACAAGTATGGCATACAGGCTTCCCCCAGTCAAACGATGCTGCTACGCTTGGGCGACAGAGCCTAGCGGTCATGTGAAGGCTGTGCGCCCGACCTCCGCCGTGAAGGGCCACCTCCAACCGCCGGCGAACGCACAGGTGACCGAGTAGCTGGCGGTGCGAGCAAGGTGGCCCGGCTACTGTTGCCGCAGACCGATCAGCGAGCCCTCCTGGTCGCGGCGTACCGTCGACCTGTCGGACAGGCGGGAAGCGTCACTGCGCAACCCCCGGTTGATACGGAGCCGCTGTTCGGCGTCAGACAGGGCCGTCGCATCCTCGAAGTTGCCCAACGTGACCCGGCCGATGTTGGCCCGTCTCGTCGCCGCAGACAGCCCCGACAGGGTCTCCGCAGCCGACGAATACAAGTTCCGGGCGTCCTGCTGGGTCAGCCCGGCACGTGCCAGCCCTTCGGCCCGTTCCACCCCGCGCATGAACCCTTGGGCGGAAGCCTCACCGCCGATCTGGCTGGCTGTGATCCGCCGCTCCAGCAGGTCCCGTTGGACGCTCGGGTCGATGAACGCCCCGAGGATCGCTTCCGGGGTGGCGTCGATCCCGTAGCCTTCAGCGTAGAAGGCGCGGACCTCGTCGACCTTGTCCAGGATGCCGTCCTGGGCGGTCTGTAGCCGCTGCTGGAGTTCCTGGATGGACTGTTCGCCTTCCACCGACCCGACGAACAGCCCGCGGGATGCGAACTCTTCCGGGTTGAGACCGAAGCCGGCGAGGGACCGCTGCCAGCCCCGCTTGTAGGCGAAATATTCGGGTTCGTCCATCCGCACGGTGCCGTCGTCACGCCGGTTGCCGGCGAACACCTGCCGGTAGGCGTCAGAGTCGCGGACCTGCTCCAGGGCGACCTGCTGGGAGCCGGTGGCGAAGAAGGCGCCCAGGAAGTCGTCGGCCAGCCCGGTACGTCCCTGCCCCGGTTCGGTGAACCGCTGCTGGGCTTGCGATGCGGCCTGGGCGAGCTCCTGGGCGCCGACCTCCCCTTCGAACAGGTCTGTGAAACGGTCCTCGAAGTCGGCCGGGTTGTGGCCGAACTCTGCCAGGGCCTCACGGAACCCGGCCTGCTGCGAAAAGTATTCGTTCTCGTTCATCCGCAGCGAACCGTCGTCACGGCGGATGCCGGGGAACACCCGGCCGTATTCGGCCGACTGGCGGGTCGCGTCGAGTGCGAACTGTGGGTTGCCTGTTTCGGCCCACTTGTCGGCGAACTGGGACAGCAGCCCCGAGGTCAGCCACGGGAACATGTTGCCCGCAAGCTCCCGATAGTTGAGGGTGGTGACTTCCTCGACGGGCGCAGTGCCGTCGCCACTATCAGGGCCGTCGCCACTATCAGGGCCGTCGCCACCGAACCGCTGGTCGGCGAGCTCGTCCCGACGCTTCTCGTTGGCGATACGTTCCGCATGGTTGCGGATCGTGCCCAGATAGCCGGTGCCTTCGGCCATGATCCGGTCGATCTGACGGCCGATGTTCGACGGAGGCGGCAACCCACGGTGAGCGTAGATTGCAACGATCCGTTCACGGGCCGCAGCAGGATTGCCGCCGAAACTGGCGTCGCCTGCGACGCTGCCGGTCTGTCCGGTAGGTGCGATAGCCATCAGATTGTGCTCCTCTGTACGCGCTCGCCTGCCGCAGTGCCCATCAGCCCGGACAGGGCGTCCTGCACCGGCTTGGCGATGCCACGTTCGAGCCCCTGCTGACGGAGCCGTTTCGCCATCTCGCTGTAATCCATCGTGTTGGCAAGGTCGACCAGCAGACTCTCGTCGTCGATCGGCTGGCCCCACACGTTCGACGCAAGGTTGCGTACCGGCTGGACGATGTCCTCGTAGGTGAGGTTCTGATTGCTGTAGCCGGGCAGCATCGCCAGCCGCTGCTGCCGCAGACTGTCAACCAACTCGGTCTGCGCGTCCGGGTCGTTACGGATCCTGCCGGCCCACTGGGCGACCTGGTCGTCACCCATCCGGCCGATCTCCGGCCCCAGCCAACGGGAGGCGAGCGCACGGACGGCGTCCTCCCCTTCCTGGGTGATGTCGAGCCCACCCGGACGTCCCTGGTCCTGCCGTTCCGCCCAATAGTCGGCGGAACGGCGGACGTCGTCGATGGTCCGGTTGCCGCCCATCACCTGGTCGGCGATACGGCCCAGCGCAGTCTCACGGTCCTCACCGCCAGTGCCAGGTTCGACGTTGCGGTTGTCGAAGATGTCTGAGAGTCGCTCAAGTACGGTCTGCCGGCCTCCGCTGATCGCCTTTGCGTCCCCACCGGTCACCCATGCAGGGTCGCGCAGGGCGGCAAGGAGGCCGTCGTCCAGCCTGCCTGGCGCGTAAGGGTCGACCAGTTTGCGTATCTGGGTGTCGGCCTCCGTCTCGGACCAGGCGCCGGTGAGCCGCTGGGTGGCGATGTAGTCGACGACATTGTCGTGGGCGTTGTCCATGCCGGCCGCAGCCAACGTCTCTGCGACCGTCACACGCGCGTCGGCGTGCATCCGGCGTACCTCGGCGTCGCCGGCGGTCGCCGAACGTTCCATCCACGCCCGTTCGTCTTCGGTGTGGTCGTTCCACCAGTCGGTCAACGACAGCTCGTCGCGGGTCGGCGTCCGGCCCTCCAGGTAGGCGACCGCGACCGTCGCCATCATCGACGGGTCGTTGAGCCACGGCCGCAGCTCGGCGGCCTTGTCGAACTCGTTGAGGAACATCCTCCACGGGTCTTCCGCAGTGACAGCCAGCTCGGACGAGAGCCCGCCGATCTGCCAGGGGGACAGCCTCTTGAACTCTGCCTCGGTCAGGGTCCGGTCGACGTTCGGGCTGCCGGTCCCGAAGATGGCCTGGAGACGTTCGTCGTCTTCGACCTCCCAGACCAGCGGGACGTTGGTGCCGGGCACCTTGTAGGCCAGATAGTTTCTGCCTGCGACGTTCCAGAGCTTGCCACCCCCCGGGACCTGCCGTGCCGACGACGGGTCTCCTTGCAGCGGCCCGCTGGGAGCCGTACTGTCGGTGGCTGTAGGACCCCCACCGCCGCCGGATGCTTGGTCGACGGCCGGAGAGTCCCCACCGCCCATATCGGCAAGAGCGTCGGCAAACAGGTTGTCGAGCGGATCACCGTCAGTCCCGGCCGGAGAGTCCGGTTCGCCAAGCCTGATCTCGGTGAGGCTGTCGCCGCCGGCGACGCTTTCCAACTGCCGTATCTGCAAGTCGACAAGGGTGCGGGCAGGCGCCTGCCCGTCGCCCTTCCCGAGGAGGCCGTTCACCTTGACGCTGGGGAGATGCGCGCCAGTCTTGCCGAACAGGTTGTCGACCGTAGATCGAAGTTCGGAGTCGCCCGTCCCGTACATCGCGTCCTGCACCCCGACGATAAGGTTCGGAGGGCTCTCTCCCGACATCTCCCACAGGGCACGAAGCCGCAGAAGGTTCACGAACGCCAGGTCGCTGGGCGGGGTGCCTTCGCTCTCGAAGTAGAAGCCTCCGAGCTTCGACCGCAGGTAGTCGATGGCAGACGAGTAGCTTGTCTCGCCTCGGTCACCTGGACCTGGAAGTGCCATCAGACTGCCCCTGTCTCGTCGGCGATCGTACTGTCCGGCGGGCCGGCGAAGATGTCACCGAACAGGGCCCGGGTGTCGAGCACCTGGCCGCCGCCGGCAGACGCCGCCCGCGAGATCGACGCCATGATGTTGGCCATCACGTCACGGGACCTGCGCTGCCCGACCTCGGGCCGTTCCTGCAACGCGGCGACAGGTGCGTTGGGGGTCGCAACCTGCGACGTCCCACCGACCGTCCCTGCCGAAGTCAGATACTCGTACGGGTTGAGAGCCCCCTGTTCCGAGGTTGCCTGCGACGGGTTCACCGAATAGTGCAGATGGGCGGGCGTGCCGGCCGCGTTGCCCGTCTGCCCGACCGTGCCAAGCTGCTGGCCCGCCTCGATCCGCTGCCCTTCGTTGACCCCGACCGCGTTCAGGTGGGCGTAATAGTGGAACAGGCCCTCGTCGTCGCGGACCCAGACACGCAACCCGCCGAACCCGCCAGAGTCCCCGGCACGTATCACCGTCCCGGAGGCCGCAGCGACCGCAGGGGTGCCAAGGTCGGCGAAGATGTCGATGCCCTTGTGGGAACGGCCACCAGAACGGTTGGCGCCGTACGTGTCGGTCAGCTGTGAGGCCGAAGCCCCCTGGACCGGGACGATGCGTCCTGCCATGTCTAGCCTCCCCGCGATGTGGTCGACAGGACGTCTACAGCCGACTGGACCTGGCTACGGGTGTCGACGGCCTGCTGCTTGTCTTCGATGAGGTCAAGTTCGCCGGCGTAGAGCGACTCGAACCGTTCGTTGAACCGGGCCAGCGGGTCGACCGAAGTCGCCCCCTCCATGCTGCCGCCACCGGTGGCAGCCAGCTGGGCGTACTCCTGCTCCCGTTCGTGGGCGAGCGCGTCGTACCCGGACAGTTCGCCGGCAAGCTGCTGAAGTTCGTAGCCGTCAGGGTCGCGGCCAAGCTGGTCACGGAACGTCTGCTTGATCCGCTGCGACAGGGTCGCATAGTCGGGGGCCAGGTAGGGTTCCGGCGTGAACCCGCCCGCCGCAGACCCTTCCGTGTTCAAACCTTCGGTGGCGATCCGCCCCAACGTGGACCGCCAGTCTTCCCCTTTCGCGTTCGCCATCGACAGCACATGGTCGAACGCACGGACCGTGCCGTCATCCAGCTCCCCGTAGACCGGGTCGCCGGTGATGAGGCCGAGGGCGACCATCTCCTGCTGGAGGCGGACCCGGTCCTCCAGGGTGAGCTCCTCCCTCAGTATCGGACGCGCATCACCGGCGTAATAGGTGCGCGGCTGCGTGTAGGCCGGACTGCCAGGCCGCGACAGGTGGTCCGGGTAGCGGGTCTCTGCCCGTGGACCCCGGTAGCCGCCGATCACCTCCCGCTGTTCCGGAGCAGCCGTCGGCGGACCTGCGCCAAACAGGTCTGCGAAGTCCAGAGCCCCGGCCGGGGCGAGAGGGTTGCCCGTCACGGAAGGGTCGACCTGCTCGTCGTCTGCCATCATTCCACCTCGCTAGAGAAGACACGCTGCCAGACGCCCTGGAACGCCGGCGCCCGTTGGGAGATCGCCGACCCACGGTCGTACAGCCAGTTGGCCAGATCCTCGTTGGCGCTGGCGCCAAGCGTCTTCGCACCGCCAGCCGTCTGGCGCCTGGCAAGCTCTTCAGTGACCTGCCCGCGAAGCGCAAGGTAGGCCCGCAACGGGTCGGTCACCGGAGAGTCGGACAGCTCCGGGTCGGCCGCCGCCTGTTCGAGCCGGCGGATCTGTTCGTCCCGGTCGAGCTTCTCGCCGACCCCGAGCACGTCCGACTGCCAGCTCGGAAACTGCTCGTCGAGGACGGCCCGCGCACTAGACAAGGTCCGCCGCCGCTGACCGGACGGCAGACTCTCGGTCCGGTCGCGGACCACGTTATACATCGACCGTGCCTTCGTCTTGTTGGCAAGCTGGATCTGCTGTTCGGCGGTGAGCGTCTGGATGTCGCCGGCCTGTAGCCGGGCACGGTAGACCCCGTAATCGGGCGGGGCAGCCGCATCTTCTGGTGGGACGAAATAGCCGATGACGTCCTGATGGCGTTCGGCGGCGTCCGGGTGGCGGCCGATCCAGTTGTAGCCTTCACGGGTTCGCGGGCCCGGCCGAAGCTGGTTGGTCTTGCCCTGTGTGATCCAGAACGGTTCGACCCCGTACATCTCGATGAAAGCGGCGTTGGTCGTGTTCACGTCCCCGGTGACCTCCAGGATCTCGTGCCACGCCGACGCCATCGTGTTGAGCCGGTGGATGGTTCCGTCCGGGTCGGTCTGGACGTCCCAGGTCACACCCGGACCGGTCGGCGCCCCCATCTGAAGCATCGAACGGATGAACATGGTCCACCTGCCGGCACGTTGCGCATCCGCCTCCAGCCGGTCCATCGAGTCCGGGTCGGCAGGGTCGTAGTCGCCGGTGGTGGCCAGCACTTTGACGGCATCGCCGATCGCCGAGTTGTAGGCGTGCTCGTCGTACTTCCCTTCGCGGGCGACGTTGATCGTCTTCTCGAACCATGCCGGGACCAGCTCGCCGATGAGCAGACCCGGGTCGGTCAGGTCGCCGGCGTCCTGGACGTCGGTGCCGTACGGGGTGATGATGTCGCGGATCCACTGGACGTCAGGGGAGTCGGGCAGCAGGGCCGACGCCCCCCACTGCACCATCGGGCCGACCCCCGGTCCGAACCCTTGCACCATCAGGTTCAGCCCGGTCAGCCGCCCCTCGAACCGTGGCTTGCCCTGCCCTTCCATCCCCAAAAACTTGGCGAGCGCCCCACCCAGCGGATAGTTGAACACCTCTTCGCCATACTCGTTGACGTAGGTGACACCCGTGTCGCGGAGGCTGTCCATCGCACTGGTACCACGGGAGAACGCTGCCGGGTTGTCCCGCAGCAGACGGCCCCAAGAGGTGCCGACCTCGGCGAAAGCATCCCAGAACGGGACGGCCACGTCAGCCATCTCCTGGAAACTGGACCGCTTGGTGGCGTCGAACGCGACCGACAGCATCTCGTCGGTCGAATGCATCTTGGCGGCGTCGATGACGTCCTCCACATCCAGGACGGCACCCTTCTGGCCTGTCGCCTTCTGGGCGGCCTGGGCGATCTGGGGGAACAGGTCGTCGTCGAAACCGGCCCTGGAGGCCCGTTCCACCAGGTCGCGGCGCAACGTGTCGTCACCGAGGGAAACCATCGAACGGGACAGGTCGTCGGCGAACCCTTCGGCGAGCAGCGGGAAACGGGTGAAATGGTTTTCCGGCCGGGACGCCATGATGTCGACCCAGTCGTCGGCCGCCGTCTTCCACAGGCCCTTGGCACGGTTCCCGTCGACGATGATCTCCTCGCCGGACACGTACCGTGGTGCAGCCTTGGCCAGGTACTGTTCGCGGAGGACCTGGTCGAGCCGGGAGCTCTGCCCCAGGTCGTTGATCTGGACACCGTGAAGGTCGCCGGAAGCCAGCATCGACCGGAGGCCAGGGTCGTCGTTGGTGAGCCGCTTGATGTGCCCGTCGATGTAGTCGATGTATTCGTCTACCCGGGCAAGGTCGGGCCTCCGTGCCGCAGCGCCCCCCAGATCGTCGGCCCCGCGTGCGCCCCCCAGATCGTCGGCCCCGCGGTAGAAGAAGTCGCTGGCTTCGTCGCCGAGACGGGCGACCTCGTCGATCGCGCCAGAGTCGACCAGATGGTTGACCAGCGCCTCACGGTTCGGGAACCTGTCGAAGTCGGCGACCGCACGGGCGACCGGGTCGTTGTGGAACCTGCCCAGCTGGGTGCGCCACGCCCGGACAAAGTCAGGGTCGGTGCCGTTGGTGAACGTCCTGTAGGCGCCTGCTTTCATCGCAGCGCTGGACTGCCACATCCCGGATGCGGTCTTGGTCAGCGCCCCCGCCTCGTAGGCGATGTCGTCGAACGTCTTGGTGACAGCAGTCACCTCGCCCTGAAGTTCGTCGAGCGGCCGGACCGCACGGGTGACAGCCCCGTCGCGGCCCCACATCCGCACCGACGCCATGCCGTCCTCGATCTTGTCGACCGCCCCGTAGCTTGAGGTGCCGATACGGAACTGGCGGCCCTGGGCCAGAGTGCCGTCGACCTGTTCGATGAGGTCGAGAAACGTGCTGCGTTTGCCTCTCCCGACCCCAAGGTTCCACCAGGAGACCGGGTTGGTCATAATCGAGTGGTAGCCGCCGGCAGCAGCACGGGCCTGGTTGTCCAGGTTGTTCCGTATCGGATAGGCGAGCCGGGTGAACAGGGTAGGAAACTTGAACAGGTAGCGGGACCCCAGACGGGAGGCGTGCTCGAACCGTGACCAGCCGTTCGATGCGTAGACGGCACGAAGCCCGGACAGTTTGGCTGTGGCGCGACGGACATCCTGCGGTTCGGGCAGCGGAACACCCTGCTTGTTGAAATGGGAGATCATCGCCGCCGTCGGGGCGTCGATCTCCTCCTCGACCCCCTGGATCGTGACCTTCTTGGCGGTAGCCCACGGCGGCGGTGACGGCCTGGACGCCTCGTCGACCAGATACTGGGTCGCCCGGTTCCGTGACCGCAGGTTCGACTCGATCAGCTCGTCGACGTCGACCTGCTTGACCCCGATGTCTTCCATACGGCGGCCGATCGCACGGACCGTGTCGTCGACGACGTTCAGCATCTCCACACCGTCACGGGCACGGATAGCCCTGTTGACGATGACTGCCCGTGTCGCCTCCCCAACCTTGGCGAGCCGCAACGTCGCATCCACGTCGGTCGCCGCCTCCATCGGAGAAAGGTGGGAGACGGTCCGTGACGGGTTGATGCTGCCGTAGCGGGCTTCAGGCAGATCCTTGGACAGCCGCATGTTCCGCCAGGACTCTTTGATGTTGGGGGTGAACCTGCCTTGCCCCCGGTAGAAGCCCTGTTCGCGCACATTCCCGCGGCGGGCAGCGTCGATGAGGGTGTCGGCGATGTTGGCCGGGTCGGTCTCGTCGCCGAGCCGGACGATCAGGTCGGAAAGTTCGTCGCCGGTAGCGCCAAGCCGGTCGGTCTTCATCCGCCGCATGATCGTGTAAGGGTCGGCTGCGGCCAGCTCGTCGAGCATGTCGCTGTTGGCCCCGATGTAGCGTTCTGCCGTTTCTGCCAGCAGCGAACGGCGCTGGGCGCCAGAGACCATCCCCAAGTCTTCGGCAAGGTCGTTGAGCCCTCTGGTCGTCCGACCGGTCAGCACGTTCCTGCCGGAGCCCACCTGGATGCCACGACGGGCCTTGCCGAGAGTGCGGACACCGGTGAGCCCTTTGGACGCGGTGATCGCCCTGGTGGCCCCCATCGTGCCGAGCGCGACCGGGTCGAATATGACGTCGCCGGCGAACTGGGTGATGCCGGCCATCACGTCGTAGGCCGTATCCCCAGGGGTCGCATAGTTGCCGGAGACCCGATGGTAGAGGCTCTGCTCGCCGATGCCGACCTCGGTGATGGCCCGGCCAAAGGTGGACTGCTGCCCTGCGATGTCCAGCTGGTTCTGACGGTCCGACTCTTCGCCGGCCTGCCCGGTAGCGAAGAAACCTTGGCCGAGGTCGAACCGGGTCTCCGGGTCGTCGTCGAACAGGTTGCCGACCGCCACAAGCCCAGGGGTGTTCCCGATATCCTGGTAGGCCTCCCCGAACGAGTCGGCGTCACCGGTAGCGGTAGCAAGACTGGCGGTGATCGGCCGTTGCAACTCTTTGCTGGCAGTGTCGACCACAGTGAACGCACCACGGACCAGCGGTTTGATCGCCTGGTCCCAGAAGCCAAGCCCGACCGCCTCTACCGCCCCACCGATCCGTGCCATCAGCCCGCCGTCGTTGCCGGCAACCGTCTGCTCACGGCCAGCCAGCTCGACGAACTGGTCCTCCGACATCCCCGAAAGGGCGTACGCCTGTTTCAGTTCGGACGAAGTCGACGGGGACAGCTGGTCTGCGGCCAGCAGCCGTTCCGCGATCTGCGGGTTGGCACGGACCTGCTCACGAGAACGGGCAAACTCGCGTTCCCGGCGCAGAAGCGCCTGGTCTGCGAGCCGTTGCGACTCGGGGGAGACGAAAAACTCTGCCATTGGCTACCCCTCGACCAGACGGATGAGCTGGTCTACCAGCTGCGGGTTCTCGGCGATGACAGCACGGATCAGTCGGCTCACGTCGGCCTGCGGGTCCGCGCCCTGGGCCTGCCCGGCGCCAGGGCCGAAGTCGACACCGGCAGTCATCGGCTCGCCAGGACGTTCCGTCGCGCCGAACACCGGCCGCCGTGGGGCACCGCCCTGCCCGCCAGCCTGCCCGCGGCCTGCCACCGGCGCCGCAGCAGCCTGGTCGTTGACCGCCTTGTTCTCCCCGTACGGCAGACCGCTGAAATCGGGGGACGGCCCCCCGTCGGTCCGTTGCGACAGGCTGCCCGGACCGGACGCCCCCGCAGGGTTGGCCGGACGCTGGTAGCCGCCCCGTCCACGGTTACGTGCCATACTGGGAACCTCCCCGTGAACAGGCCACGACGATGAAACACACGGCTTTGACTGTAGGACAGCTGCTGGCGATGCTGACCGTCATGGTCGGCACCCTCATCTTCGGCTTCGGGATGGCAGGGAACGTCCTCTGGCAGGCCATCCTGGGGGCAGGCGTGTTCTTCGGGGCACTGCGGCTGTTCACGGCCGCATGTGACGCGCAGAGACGGCTCATCGGGTAGCCGCCACCGTCTGCGCGCCACCTTCCGCGTTGCCACCACCGGTCAGCCTGGAAAGCACCTGCGAGTTGCCTGGCCCGCCGGCACCCCCGCCGGCCATCATCTCCAACACCTGATCCAGGTCGGGAGGGCCGCCGCCGCCAAGCTGTGGCTGCTGCGGCTGCTCCTCCTGCGCCTTGTAGAGGGCCTCGAACGCCTCCTTCACGTCGCCGGACCGCCACACCTCGAACGCCAGCTGTTCCGCAGCCGGATCGCCCTGCTGGGCACGGGCCATCAGCCCCTCGAACAGGACGTTCTCGGCCTGGTCCTTCCGGCGCCGCTCCTCGATCCGCGGGATGTTGTCCAGCCCGGACAGGTTCTCACGGAACGTCGACAGGTCGATGACCCCTGCCGACAGCAGCTGCAACCCGCCGACGATCTTGGTCGGCTCGTCCCACGACGCCATCATCCCGTACACCCGGCGGGTGCCGTAATGCCCGGCGATGTGGGTGGCCGGAACATAATGTTCCACACCGTCGCTGCCACGGACCGTGTCGTCCAAAGTCTTTCGGACGTCCGGGTAGGCGTTCTCGTCCCATTCGAGCCGGATCGCATCCAGGTCGACCAGCGCCCGGGCCATCGACCGCTGATACCGGTCCACCTGGCGGGACAGGGACGACCCGAGCTCTTCCAGGCCTTTGCCGGTCACGAACGACATCGGGCTTTCACCGTCGGCCTGCTTCGAGTAGCCGGTGTTGGACCGAAGGTGCGCTTCGATCCTGTCGATCTCCTGGAACATCTGGTAGGGGACGTTCTGGGTCAGGTAGCCGGCGGCGCCGTCCTCCACATAGTTGACTGCGTCGCGGCCCTTGATGAACTCGCCGTCCATCCGCCCCGTCACCACGATCGGGGAGAACACGGCGTCCTCCATGGCGATCTGGGTGAGCAACGTCAGTTTCGCCATCGACGCAGCCAGCCCGATCGAGTCGGAAAACTGGCCTTTCAGCTCGTCGAACGTGGTCCGGCGCGCCACCACGAACGGAGGCCGGTCCAACGGATGCTCGTACGGGGCGGCAAGCAGGTCGTCACCGAAAGCGTCAGACGACTCGTAGATGCCCCAGCCGTCCAGATATTCGATGACCTCGAACCCGCCTAGCGTCCCGTCCCACCCGGGCCTGTTGCCCGAATACGGGCCGCCCGCATATTTGTACGCCTTGTCGGCCAGATGCGGATAGGCGGAAGCGAACTGGTCTGGGGACAGGTGGTACTGGAAGGCGACCTCGGTCGGGTTGCCGTCGGTGCCCCACGCCCCAAGCCAGGTCGTGTACGGGTCGCGGAGTTCGGCAGCCGGATACCGGTGCCCGTTCCGGTCACGCTTCTCCATCAGCCGCCAGCCGCCAAACCCGTAGCCGGGCAGCCACAGCGACAGCTGCTCCACCTGTTCGTCCAGGCCGACCAGCCGGTCGTAGTTCTCTACGATCCGTTCACGCTTCTCGGCAGCCTTGCGGGCCGGATCCGAGTCGCGGTGTGCCGGAGGGTCGACACGCAACGACGGCACCCCGGCGATCATCTCCGAGAACCGTTCCACCCCGGATTTGATGTGGTTGGCTGCCGGCAACGTCTCCTCGTTGGAACCGAGACCGGGCAGCAGCACAGAGACCGCATCCTTGCCGCCATTCATCAGGGCACGGACACGGTGACGGTCACTAAGCGTCGCCTCGTTGCTGTGGCGCAGCGCAGCTATCCGGGTACGGACCTGCTCGGTCGTCTTCGGCAACATCAGGCTGCTCCGCTCATGCCGGCACCGCTAGACGGGTCGGCGACGGGGTACGCCGGCCGTAGCCGGTCTGCATGTATTCGACGACCGCTTTCGCCGTATGGTTGGCCGACCATGTGTCCATCGTCGGATGCGAAAACCAGGCGGCCATCACCAGGTCGTCGTCGGCGTGCTTGTTGCCTGTAAAGTCCGGGTCGAAGTTGAGGAAGGTTTGCGCCACACGGTCCGACTTCTTCTGGGTGTCACGGTCACCGTACGGCAACGTGATCGTCGGCGGGTCGGTACGCAGCCGGGAGAACATGGCGGTCACCCCTGCCGCATCATCCCACTTGTTGACCCTGGAGGTGTAGTGCGGCCTGATCTGTACCCCTTCGCGGGAACAGAAGTCGCGGATCGTCGTGTCCAGCCACCACGACTGGGCCATGTTCTTCTCCACTACGAACAGGGTGCAGCCGTACTTGCGGCGCCACAGTTCCAGGATGTGCCGGCCACCACGGATCCCCGCCTCGGCCTCTGCGGTGTCGATCAGATGCCGGCGGCCGTCAGCCCCGAACCCGGGTTCGAACCCCCACAGGACGCCAGCGACCGGCTTCGTTTCGGCCGGGTCGATGCCGGCGATCAGCCGGGTCACCCCGTCCGGGCGTTGCCCCATCACCCTCGTACGGTCGCGGCACCGTTCGATGTCGGAAGCCGACACCAGGACGGCCGCATCGTTCTTCGGGTTGTTCATCATGTTGCGCTGGAAGTACGGTTCGCCCTGCTGGCCGCGCTGTTCCTGCATGTAGGCGTGTGGATACTGGTCCGGCCACAACATACAGCCGGCACTGTCGTGCGCCTCGTGGTCGTCCTCGTCGACGGTGCAGAGCGGGTCGTGGACCGGGTAGACCTTCACCGTCCAGTCGTCGGCCCGTTTCAGGATCTCCGAATAGACGTCTTGGAGATGTTGACGTGACCCGATGACGGCCATCCCGGTGGCCGGCAGCTTCCGCGACATCAGGTCGGTGAAGAACCAGTCGATGTCGTCGGTGCGGACCGAAGGGGACCGCACATGTTTGTGTTCCTGCATGTCGTCGACGATGATGACGTCGGCGTCGCGGGACAGGATGGAGCCGCCCTTGCCGATCGCCACCATCGTCGGGGACGCCTGTATCTTGGTTCGTGTCCCGACCGTGAACTCTTCGGCCGTCCACGCCATGTTGTTCCGTGGCGGCGGCCGGAACTCTTTGCCGGGCCCCAGGATCTCTTCGGCCATCTTGACATGGCCGCCCAGGATGTCGAGGACGTAGCCGACCGACCGTTTCGCCAGGTCTGCGGTCTGCGACACCCACATGATGCGGATGTCCGGGTCTTTGGCGATCCGCCACGTACAGTATTTGCGGAGCATCTGGCTTTTCCCGTGACGCTGGGCAGCCAGCAGCATGGTCCGGCCGCCGGTGTCGACCGCCTCCGAGATGTCTTCGGCCCATTCCATGTGGAAGGCGGTGACCTGGTCGTCCGGCCAGTACCGGCGGCAGAACGCCCCGAAGTCTTCCAGGGCCTCCTCTACTGTGGTGCTAGGGCCGTCCCAGGCTTCCTGTACCGCCTCGTCGCTCCGATCTATACGGTAGGCGGCCATCCACCGGGAGATGGTGCCAGGGTTTTCGCCGAGCTCTCCGGCCACCCACTTCTGGGACTGCTCCCCGTCCATCAGCCGTTCGGCCCACCCTGTCTGGACGAACCGCCGGTAGGAAGGTCCCCGCCGGGCTTTCCCCCGTCCGTCCAACGACTCGCTGGCATCCTTGTAGGAGACGGAGGCGTTGCCAGGCACCGGTTCGCCACGTTCCCGTGCGGCTTTCCGCTGCTTGGTGGCAGTCGCACGATGCTTCTTTGAGCAGTAGAGCTTGTCGGGGCGTGACTCTGCTGGAAGCAGGAGTCGGCAGCCGTCTAGAGCACAGCTCCGGCGTGCCACATGGACCCCTGACGGTAGGAGGATACTGGTATACTGTACCTGACCTTATACGCCGCCTAGCTGTGCGCGCAACAGCCACCCGCCGGGACGTTCCGAGCCCCGGAAGCCAGGGATGATCGGACCCGGTATCGCCGGTGATACAGGATTACGCCTGAACCGAGGTGCGTGGCGAACCTGAACGGCGGCACAGGACCACCTGACAGCGCAGACGAAGCGTCAAGCCCGCCAAGACCTTCCACGCAGACCGCGGAGACGATGCGGCATCCCGGCGAGGGCCGGAACCAGGTGGAGGCAGAACCCGGGGGACCACTGCCACTGCCGCCGGCCCGCAGACCACCCGCCGGGCCTGCCCCCCTGCTTCTGCCGCCCGTACCCCGCTTCTGCCGCCCGTACCCCGCTTCTGCCGCCGTACCCGTACCAGACAGGGGTTGGCGGACCTTATGAATACTAGCGCGGGGGTGCCGGTTAAGATCGGCGGGTCGGACGTTGGGGGCTGTCGGGGGCTGGCGGTGTGGCTTGGGGCGGCTGCTGGGGTTGGGGCTGGGGCGTTGGCTGGCTGCTGGCGGCTGGGTGCTGTCGGCGGCTGCCGGCGGGGGGTGCTGGGGCTGTTTTCGGGGTGGTGGGGGGTGCTGCGGGGCAGTATAGGCCGGTTGCGGACAGGTTGCGGTCCCTGTTGGGTCTGGATGGACCTGCTGCGTTATGTCTACCTGCTGGGGCTGCTGCTGCTATCGCTGGGGCTGCTGCTGCTGTCGCTGGGGCTGCTGCTGGGGGCGGTGTGCGGTGGGCGTCTATTCCGGGGCAGTGTAGTGGGAAGGGTTGACATCGGGGGGTGTGGGGAGCATACTGTCCTCACCGAACGAACCGACTACTCGGAGGTTTCAGGATGTTGACGAGGTTCACGACTCCCACGGCACACCTTCC
>Ga0136557_1000902_pt1 | contig 20878 bp, 19 predicted proteins | sample AntRauTorckE6832_FD_104796 | JGI IMG/M metagenome (GOLD analysis project Ga0136557, IMG submission 104796) | Saline lake microbial communities from Rauer Islands, Antarctica - Metagenome Torckler E6 #832 | ecosystem: Environmental > Aquatic > Non-marine Saline and Alkaline > Saline | place...
AAAAATAGTGCCGTTGTTGAACACGCCCCTTGCCGGGATTGTGGCCGGTAGTGTTGCCCGGGCGGGCGGGATTAGCCCTCCCCCGTATGACGGCACAAATATCAGTTTTGGTGTCGGTGATGCCGCAAGTAATGTTCAATACAATAGAAAGCGTATAAAGGAGCTTTTTGGGCTGCATTCTCTAGTCTCCGCTCATCAGATTCACGGCGATGCGGTGCATCGGGTTACTTTGCCGGTTGCAAGCGACTATATCGTCGATGGTCATGACGCCTTGATGACTGATGGTGTTGGGGTGGGGCTGATGATAGGCCATGCCGATTGTCAGGCGGTCATGCTCTATGATCCGGTGTGCAAGGCAGTGGCCGCCGTTCATAATGGCTGGCGTGGTTCCGTTGCCAATATCGTGGCCAAGACAGTGGCGGAGATGGAGGCTTCCTTTGGTTCACGTGCAGCGCAACTGGTGGCAACCATCGGACCTTCTCTTGGCCCCTGCTGCAGTGAATTTGTCAACTATGAGCACGAACTTCCCACGAGTTTTCTGCCTTTTCGACGTGACGACAACCATTTTGATTTCTGGCAGATAACCAGGCACCAGCTTCTCCAGTGCGGGGTTGATGATGCCTGCATACATTGCGTCCAGGTATGTACTGCCTGCTCGCCGGAATTTTTCTCCTACAGAAGGGCATGTCGCAATGGCAGCGGGGTGACCGGGAGAAACGCATCGATAATTGCGCTGGTGTAGCCGGAGATGCGGTGAGGACTGTATGCGGGTATTACTGATTGAAGATGATAAAAAAATTGCCTCCTTTATAGCGCGAGGGCTGAGGGAGGCAGGTTTTAGCGTGGACGTGGCGCATGACGGGGATGAAGGTGCTGCCATGGCCCTGACGGCTCTTTATGATGTTGCCGTGGTGGATATTATGCTCCCGGGCCTTGATGGTTTGGGGATCATCGACAGGATGCGTGGCAGCGATGTTGCCACTCCAGTTCTCATTCTCAGTGCCAGGCAGTCTGTTGATGATAGGGTACAGGGGCTGCAGCGGGGCGGCGACGATTATATGGTCAAACCGTTTTCCTTCAGTGAACTGCACGCCCGTATCCAGGCACTGATCAGGCGTGACAGATCGGGAGTGGTATCGACAAGCCTGGAGGCCGGCGGTCTGCGCATGGATCTTTTGCGTCATGAGGTGTTTCGAGGTGATCAGAAGATCGAACTGCCTGCCCGGGAATATGCCCTTCTTGAATATATGATGCGAAATCAAAATGTTGTAATCTCCAAGACATCGATATTGGAAAAGGTGTATGACTATGCTTTTGACCCGCAGACCAATGTCGTTGATGTCCTTGTCTGTAGACTGCGTAATAAAATCGATAAAGAATACCAGAAAAAGCTGATCCATACGGTCAGAGGCGTTGGCTATGTTCTCCGTTCGGAGTAGATGCCTCACAGGCCCTCTGGTCAAATACGCTGGACTCTTTGGTGGTATTTCAGCCGTACTGCTGCTCTTTTTGGGGGGAGTGTTTTTCCTGGCCAGGCAAGGGCTGATGACCTATTGTCGCGAGGATGTTGCCCGGCGCCTGGATATGTATATCCAGGAACGGCCGGCGGATGTTGTTTGGTCGCCGGAATATCTTGATCGAGGCGATGGCCTGTATGGTCTTGGCTTTATCAGGGTGACCAGCAGTGATGGCCAACTCTTTTTCTCTGAAGAAAATGGGGTGGAGATAGATTTTGACAAAATTATCAATATTGCCCCAGGTCTTTCAGCGACCTGGGTTTCATTGCATGGCGGTGAACGTCACGGCTCCTGGACTTTTCAGGCAAAAACGATAAGCGGTTCTCTTCGAGTGCAGGCAGGTATGCAGCATCCGCATTTGGTGACGTTGTATCACGGCCTGCGCCGCATGATCCTGGCCATGGGTGTCGCAGCGCTGATGGTAGCCGGTGGGCTGACCTTCTATTGCCGCCGCATAAGCCTGCATTCAATCAAGCAGGCTGAACATTCTCTTACCACCATTGCTGCAGGCGGGGACGATCGTTTTGGAGAAGACAACAGCGAACTTCGCCCCCTCTATGCTTTGCTGGACAGGCTGTTTACGCAGAACAGGTACCTTATACATACGATGCAGGAGTCTTTGGATAGCGTCGCCCACGATCTGCGAACGCCGATGACCAGGCTCCGTTCCGTTGCCGAATATGGTTTGCGCAAAGATGATCCGGAGAAACTCGCTGAAGCCCTTTCTGATTGCCTTGAAGAGTCTGACAGGGTGTTGTCCATGCTTAACATCATGATGAGTGTGGCTGAGGCCGAATCCGGTACCATGCGCTTGAATCTTGAGCAGGTCCAACTTTCAGCAACCATCAATGACGTAGTGAATCTTTATGAATATGTGGCCGAAGAAAAGAATATCGATGTGCAGATGGATCTGGAGAGCGATATTTTTATTACAGCCGACAAAACACGCATACGTCAGGTCTGGGCAAACCTGCTTGATAACGCCATAAAATATTCTCAGGTCGGCGGGTATGTCTGGATTACCAATCGATCTGAGCCGGAAGCTCATGTGGTTGTTTTTTCTGATAACGGCATGGGAATCTCCGCTCATGAAATTGACAGGATCTGGGAGCGGCTCTTTCGTGGCGATAGAAGCCGGTCAGAGCAGGGCCTTGGCCTTGGCCTTAGCTATGTCCGTGCAGTGGTTGAGGCCCACGGCGGTGAGGTTACCGTAGAAAGCTGGCTGCGAGAGGGATCTCGTTTTGAAGTTCGGCTGCCTTTGTAATATGCGCAGCATGCAATGCAAAAATCGGCTGACCGTCTGATCCGTGACGCTGATGTTGCGATGTATATTGCCAAGCGTCGTGGGAAAAACCGGTGTGAATTATTTCCCACATCCATGTAATTACCGCTTATTGTCGACGAGTCTGGCCAGTGTTTTCCGCAAGTAACTGCTCACAGGGCACCAGAGCTCCCCGAGATTAGCCTGGCTTACGTATGACCAATACGCTTCACCAGTCTGCTTGCGAAAATCTCCGGCACCCTGCAAGCAGTTACAAATGCCGGGGTTAGTTACATTACGTCGCCTTCCCCATAAGTAGTTATTTCCGCAAAAAAGTTTGCTCTGCAGCCGTATTTATACTACACTATGTAAAATATAAAATCAGTATAGCCTCTTTTTCCACCACCCCCTCGGTACTGCCTGGAGATGATAGATGAAGACATCCATAAAATTGATCAAGGTTGATAAAGCAGTACGAATACGAAGCGATATCGGCGATCTGGAACCACTGATTGAGTCTATCAGCAACGTTGGTTTGATAAATCCGATTGTCATCGACGAAGATAATAATCTGGTGGCTGGATACCGCCGTCTTGAGGCCTGTAAAAAGTTGGGGTTCAAGGAAGTCGATGTAAAGATTGTCGATTTCAACGGTGATGACATGAAGTTGCTGGATGTTGAAGTTGCCGAGAATTTTTTCCGTAAAGACTTCACTCCGGAGGAGGTATTGGCTTCCGAGAAACGTCGTCAGGAGATACTGGAATCGCGACGCAAGAAGGGGCTTTTCGAACGATTTTGGCTCTGGTTGAAAGGTTTGTTTACCTCGAAGCCAGCTGTGGACAAGACGGTTCAGACGCCGGCGGCATCGGAAACTACAGCGCCGGAAACCGAGCGCCGGGATACTGTTGCCGAATCCCTTGCAGACTCTTCTTCGGAAGATACACAGGATACACAGGATAAACAGGAAGAGCAGGAAGAACAGGACGAGAAAAAAGAAGAGCAGGACAAGGTGGTTTCTCGCCATTCAAATGATAACGTAGCTGGAGCCGGCGAAGAGGTGGAGGGTACTGCATCACAACCAAAACACGAAAAAGAAAAAAGCAGCGTTCAAGAGGAGAGTGTTGCTCAGACGGCAACCTCACCCAAAGGAGAGCGCCCCATCACATGGCGAACCTCATAAATATCCACCGACGCTTGCATACCTGTTTACGCGGAGGAGGCTGGTCGGTTGCTGAAGTCATGCTGCAGGAGTGTCCCCATCAATGACCCTTGAGTCGATATTCGCCCTGGCTCTTGTTTTGTTTTTCTTTGTCCTTGCCTGGTATGGGCTCAGCTATGTGTTGACGCCCCATATGGAAAACGCCGATGGTCTCGCCAAGGTCACGGGAAACTGTGGTGATACCATGGAAATCGGGCTGCAGGTAGAAAATGGCAAAGTCTTCAAAACCCATCACTGGACGGATGGTTGCACCATGAGCAGGAACTGTGTTGAATCAGCAGCGAGACTGGCCCATGGCAAGACTCCCGAAAGCCTCAAAAATATCAATATGAGCCATATCATAGACGATATCGGCCACATCCCGGATTCCCACCTTCATTGCGCTCAGCTGGCAGAGATAACGCTGCAGCAGGCTCTCGACAGCTATTTCCAAAATCCATCGCAACACCTTACGGGGGAAGCGGTGTAATGTAATGAACCCCTGCATTCGTAACTGCTTGCAGGATGCCGGAGGGCACGGCGCCCCTTGCCCCTACAGGTGCCCTGTGAGTAGTAAACAATCCAGCAACAAATTTTTCCCTGCTCAACATGAAGGAAGGAGTGATTCGGCATAGCTGAAATCGCAGATCAGGGGAGAGTGATCGGAAAGTTGGATTTCCGGTATTGCAAAGGAATGTATTTGCAACTCCTTGCTGTGTAATATAAAGTCGAGTTGCCTGTGCGGGGAGTGGCTTGGGTGGGAAGGCCAGCCGTTGGGGTTGGCGCTTTTCAAGCCGGTTGCCGCCAGGAATAGCTCAAGCTCGCCACTGCCGCGAAAGGTGTTGAAATCACCAGCAAGGATCACTGGCATATTGGTCTTTTTAAGCAATTGATGGAGTCGATGCAGCTGGTACTGCCGATGTCTGTATTTCAGGGACAAATGGACGATAAAAAAGAGAATTGAGTCAACTTCCGCCTGAATGACCAATCGTTTGAGTCCTTCATCGAAGTAGTGGAATCGATGGCTGGCAATACCCTGGCGCGTTAAAATGGCATTTGACTGTTTATTGAGCACCGGCACCTTGCTGGTGAGGCGGCCATTGCCGTATTTCGTTTCCACAACGTGGGAATATCCCAGCGCAGTCGCGATGACTTCTGCCTGGCAGCTGTTGCCGGAGCGATAGGAGCCTGAATCGACCTCGACCAGTCCAACAATATCCGGAGAATAGGTTGCAATAAAATCTATTATTTCATCGAGTTTTCGGTGCGTGGTGCGGAAAAATCCGGAGAAGGGGAACGGTACATGATAGGCATTGTGATGACCTGTGGCATATCGGATATTATATAGGAGAAAACGCATGGCGGTTCGTGTGTGCCTCTATCTCCTTACTCCATGCAGGTCAGCTAAAGAATGCCATGAAAAGCGGCTTGCATGGAGGGGCTTCAGCAAGGCATTCGATCCGGATAAAGTATATGTTCCATAACCTTTATGCATATGGTATTGGGGAGAGTGTTGATTTTCAATGTTTACCCTTTGATAACAATAACTCTTTACAATGAGATAAACAACATTCATTTTTACGCAGGGATCAATTAATGAGTACGATAAGAATTGGGACTCGCAAGAGCAAGCTTGCAATGTGGCAGACGGAAACAGTTGCTGCCGCTCTCAATAAACGAGGTGTGAAAACAGAGATCACCGGTATGGAAACCAAGGGTGATAAAATTCTGGATACGACCATTGCCAAAATCGGCAGTAAGGGTGTTTTTACCGAAGAGCTTGAGGAGCAGCTTGCCGGCGGTGTAACCGATATTGCCGTGCATAGTGCCAAGGACATGCAGTCCAGACTCCCGGATGGATTTGAACTCATAGCCTTTTCTGCCAGGGAAAAGGTCAATGATGTTTTGGTAAGTGAGCAAAAGGAAATTAACCTGAGTGATTCCAGCCGGCCCATTATTATTGGCACCTCATCCGTACGCAGGGTTGCCCTTTTGCAACATTACTATCCTCATGTTACAACCGTGGATATGCGTGGTAATCTGCAAACACGCATTGCCAAAATGCGCGCCGGTGATTGCGATGCACTGATGCTTGCCTATGCTGGTGTTGAAAGGATGGGCTACGGCGAAATGATTGCCTACACCTTTCCGGAAACAGATTTTATCCCGCCGGTTGGCCAGGGCTGTATCACCGTTGAGGCGGCGTCGACCCTTTCGGCTGCCAAAAGAGAGGAGGTTCGCAAGAGCATAAACAGCGAAGAGAGCGAGATCTGCATGCTGGCGGAGCGCACCTTTCTACGCAGGATGGAGGGAGGCTGCTCCATACCGGGGTTCGGCCTGGCAACTCTCAATGGCAATGAGTTGACACTAACGGGAGGGCTGGCCAGCTTGGATGGAGCAATCGTCATTCGCCATAAGGTCAAAGGAACGCCGGCCGAGGCTGTGCAGCTGGGCGAGACTGTGGCCGGATATGTCCTGGATAACGGCGGCAGGGAGTTGCTGGCGAAGATCCGGGAGCAGCAGGCGCAAATGTGATTTTGATAATCAGCAAGGCGTGGCTCGAAGGGCAGGGGGCAAGGACATCACATGTTGTTTTCATGGGTATCTGCCAGCCTGGACGGCTGCAGCTAAGCCCCCAGGGATGGGTTTATGGCGGCCCTTGAAAGCAACATGTGATGTCCTGGGTCGATTAGCTGAGCTTTGTTGATAATCAGCAATGAAATACGAGCATCCCCCGGCTGCCATGTTTTGTGACAGCTCAGGGTCTGTTGGATCAGCCGGTGGCGGCCACTTTTTCGGCGACCAGTTGGCGCAGATGGTCAAGCCAGGTATCAAAGTTGGTGCCCGTGGTCGAGGAAAAGTCCAGGATCTTCAGCTTGGGGTTGAGCTGCAGCGCTTCGGCCTTGGCCTCATCGACGGGAAAGTCGAAATAGGGCAGTAAATCGGTTTTGGTGATGAGGAAGGTATGCGAGCTGGTAAAAGCCTTGGGGTATTTGACCGGCTTATCCGGTCCTTCCGGCACTGAAACCAGTACGATCCTGTGGTGTTCGCCAAGATTAAAGCTGGTTGGGCAGACGAGGTTGCCGACATTTTCGATAAAGAGAATATCGAGCTTGTCAGCGCCCGGTTGCTCCTGAAGTTGGTGAAATCCCTTATGCGTCATTGAGGCATCAAGATGGCATGCCCCACCTGTGGTAAGCTGGACCACCGGCACACCCTTGGCTCGTATGCGATCGGCATCCCGTTCGGTTTCTATGTCGCCTTCGATGACACCGATATTGAATTCATTGCCCAGGGCTTCGATGGTATGTTCGAGCAGGGTGGTTTTGCCGGATCCTGGGCTGCTGATAAGGTTGATGGCAATGGTGCCCATTGTGTCGAAATGTTCCCTGTTCGAGTTGGCGATTGCCTCGTTGGCAGCAAAAAGGCTTTCGTTGACATCGACCGTTTTGGTATGAGTGTGGCCTCCCTGAGAAGCACATCCGCATGATTCACACATGGCAGTATCCTTATGTTTTAAAGTGTTTACATTTGTTGATTAGCCACAATGCTCGGCTCGAAGTACGAGAGGTCCTGGGTGTCGGCTGAGCTTGGTTGGTAATCAGAGTACATTTGAATAATGAGTAAAGGCGCGCGAATAGGCTGACCTGGTAAAGTGTAATTACGCACAGATTATCATCATTCCATTTCGACTTTTTGCAATATAAGTTCATCACCGCCTTCGGCAAGAAGAAATACCTCACCGCACATGGTGCAATTGTCCGGTCTCTCGCCGGTGCTATGCTGCGTTGCTCCACACTCGGAGCACCGGTATATAACGGCAGTGGTGTTGAGTATCAGCTCTGCATCCCGGATGAGCTCATCTTCCTTGGAGAGAATGTCAAAACCAAATCTGAAGCTGTCCTCCACAACACCGGAGAGCGGACCGATTTCCATGGTGATGGTGACAACCCTGGTCATGTTGTTTTTTTCGGCAAGCTCGGCGAGTTGCTGGAAAAGCCCCTGGACAAGAGAGATCTCGTGCATTGTTTATCTCAATTGGCTGCTTTGGGGGTAAATGCTACACCGATCTCAGTCAGGCGTGCCAGGATCTTGTCGGCTATTGCCGCGACCCGTGGAGCCACGGAGGCGGAGAGTTCCAGAGATGTCTCCAACTCCTGCGGCACAACGCAATAGAATTCAACGGTTTCGGGTGCGGCGTCACGTAGTTTGCATATTTCAAGTATCTCGAGAAGTCCGAGCTGATGGGGTGACATCTTGGTCTGGATATTACCGAGTTTGATATCCTCGCTGCTGTAATAATGCATGGAGCCAGGCTCGGCGTCAATATCCACCACATCCACAACGAAGACCGGATCGCATTCCTCCAGAAAGGGGGAGAGGTAAATGGCGGCGGTGCCGGCATCGTGGACCACGACGTTGTCTGGAAAGTCATAGTTCTCTTCAAGGTAGCGTATGGTGTGGATGCCAAAACCTTCATCGCCGCAGATGAGGTTGCCGATGCCGACAATGCCTATCTTTTTTTCTGGACTATTCATAATGTGTTTGAAGTATCTTTGAGTATGATTTGAATGATACCGGATGCCTGGTGTTTGAATGACAGGTGAGTTCCGGTGCAGTAAACAATTAACAGATTCGCGGCAGAGGTTCACCATGGAGTGGAGTTACAACGCGGGAACCGCCGATGCCGGTCTTGATGACAACCCTGCCTGGTGTGCCCTCTACCATTTTTCCTATAACCGTCGCCTCTTTTCCTTCGTTGCAGCTCTTCATCAGCTCAAGAGCCTGTTCTGTGGCTTTATCGTTAACAACAACCAGACATTTGCCCTCGTTGGCGAGATAGAGTGGCTCCAGGCCAAGGATTTCACAAGCGGTGCGTACTTGGGGGGTGACCGGCAAATCGTTTTCTTCCATTTCGATACCAAGACCGCTGTTGGCGGCAATCTCATTGAGCGAAGTGGCTACTCCACCCCGGGTTGGATCACGCATGGTATGTATGGCGTCGGGGAGTGCGGTGATGAGTTTTTCCACCATGGTATGCAGGGCCATGGTATCACTTTCCAGTTTACCGTCCATGGAAATGCCGGCGCGACGGGTCATGATGGTAATGCCGTGATCACCCATTGTGCCGGAGAGGATGATATTGTCACCGGCGCGGGCGTTGAGTGAGGAGATATCTATGCCATCGCCTACCACACCGATTCCCGAGGTATTGATAAATATTTTATCACCTTTGCCTCGAGGGACTACCTTGGTGTCACCAGTGACAATGGGAACACCGCTCTCCTTGCTGGCCTCTGCGATGGAGACAATGATTTTTTCGAGGTCGGTAAAATCGAGTCCCTCCTCCAAAATCAGGCCGAGGCTCAGGCACAGCGGTTTGGCGCCGCGCATGGCAAGATCGTTTATGGTGCCGTGGACGGCGAGTTTGCCGATGTCGCCGCCTGGAAAAAATATCGGATCGACTACATAACTATCCGTTGAAAAGGCCAATCTGCCGGGCTGCTTTTCTAAAATGGCACTATCTTCAAGGCCATGCAGAATGGGGTTGTCAAGGTACTTGAGAAAAAGGTTACCGATCAGATCCTGGCTGGCTGTTCCGCCGCTGCCATGGTCAAGGAGTATTGTTTTGTGGGACATAGTGACTCTATTGTAAAATAAAGAGCATAAGCTGCTCGTGAATGTATCTTTGTTTGCTGTAGCCTCCTGATCCACGCTGAGAAGCTTGACTCCGAAGGTAGATACGTAGACTCCGGAGACGTGGTGCCTGTGCCATCCCTATCTAGTCTCTGCCGTATTTGTGGTAGGCGGCACAGGTTCCTTCACTGGAAACCATGCATGGCCCGATGGGCTCCGCCGGCGTGCATTTTGTATCAAAAAGTGGACATTGAGGCGGTGCTGCTTTGCCTTTGAGGATTTCGCCGCAGCGACAGCCCGGGGCTTCGTCAACTTCCGGCAGAGTGATTGCAAGCCGTTGCTGGGCATCAAAGCGGCTGTATTTCTGCCGGATTTTCAGGCCACTTTGAGGAATGTTGCCAAGGCCACGCCATTCCATATCAGCAGGCTGGAAAATCTCTTCGACCATCTTTGTAGCGCGGAGGTTTCCTTCCCAGGAAACAGCCCTGGGGTAGGTGTTTTCCACGGATATGTTGCCGCTACCCACCTGCCGGGCCAGAAGGATAAGGCCGTTGAGCAAATCAGTTGTTTCAAATCCGGCAACGACGCAGGCCAGATTGTATTTATCCACCAGGGGCTGGTAGGCACCGGCGCCGATAATGGAGGATACATGGCCGGGGCAGAGCAGTCCGTCGATTTGCAGCTCGGGATCGTCAAGCAAGGCGATGAGCGGCGGCGGCATAAGCTTCTGTGTTGAAAATACCGCAAAGTTGTCGATATTGCGGACACTGGCAGCTTGTATTGTCGCGGCAATTCCAGGCGTGGTGGTTTCAAAACCCACACCAAGAAAAACGATGAGTTCGTCGGGGTGCTGAACGGCCAGCTCAAGGGCATCCATGGGAGAATAGACAATATCGACCTTGGCGCCACGGCTGCTGGCATGTGCCAGTGAGCCATTGGTCCCGGGGACACGGAAAAGGTCACCGAAAATGGCAACTCTGACACCTGGCTGGTCGGCCATACTGATAAACACATCCATATGGGGAGCGGAAGTAACGCAAACAGGGCAGCCCGGCCCGGATATCAACTCAAAACCTTCCGGTAAAACGGAGCGAATGCCGTTACGGAAGATGGCCATGGTATGCGAGCCGCACACCTCCATGACACGCAGTGGGCTGGTGATGGACTTTTCAAGTTCGGCAAGAAGCGGTCTGGCCAGACTGCTGTCTCTGAACTCATCTACATACTTCATGTGTTATCCCTCTTCCCGCAGCAGCTCTTCGGGCATGCTTTCCGCCATTTTACGAATGAGTTCAATATTGGCTTTGGCCTCTTTTTCTTCGAGGGTGTGGATGGCAAAACCAGCATGAATGATGACATAATCACCGATATTAGGCCATTGATCAACGACATCGAGCCGGATTTCTTTGCTGATGCCGTCGGCATCAACGAGAGCTATCTGGCTGGTGGTAAAATCTTCCGGGTCACCTGCTACTTTGGTCACCCGCATTGGTATTGCGAGACACATGTTGTAAACCTCCTGAAATGATCTGACCAAAGGAAATACCTCCATCATTGACCGGTAGCTTTTCACCGGTAAAGACCTGGAGGTCCGCCTTTTCCAGAATATGAAACAATCCTTCCATGAGCAGCCGGTTCTGCATACTGCCGCCGGAAAGAACAATGGTAGTTGTGCTATACTGCCGGGAGAGCATTATGGTAAGCTTGGCGATGGCGCAGATCAGGTCGAAATGAAAGTCGCGCGCGATAGCAGAAACTGTAAAGCCCTTTATAACTTTGTCCACAATCATGGTAACAAATTTTGCGGAAATAATCTCCCATTTCCCCTCATCCCCATGCCATAAAAACGAAGAATGGTCATGCGCCATATGGTCATCGAGCCGAGCTTTCCAATGTAGTCCAAGATCCCGGGCGGCGACTGCTTCGAGTTCCATTGCGGCATGGCCCTCGTAGTCGCAGTGCAGCCGCAGGCGCAAAAGGGCCGCCACGGCATCAAAGAGACGGCCACAGCTCGATGTCATCGGCACATTGAAACCCTGTTCCATCATTTCCATGACGATCTTAACCGTGGTGGGGGCGATGTCGGTAAGAAATCCGGAATGCAGGTGGTGGTCACAGCCATCGACTCCGTAGGTGCTGTAAAGAGCCGCCAGCGCCATACGCCACGGTTCTCTCGCGGCAAGATCGCCTCCCGGCAGGGGCAGGTACTGTAAATGCCCTAATCGCTCAAAGCCGCAGAGTTCGCTTAACAGGATTTCCCCTCCCCAGATGGTACCGTCGGTGCCGTAGCCTGTACCATCAAGAATGATTGCCAGGGTTGGCGCAGGGAGGTCATGTTCAGCCATAACAGCGACGGCATGGGCATGATGATGCTGTACCGTGTAGACGGGGATGTGAAGAGCATCGGCAAAGCGAGAGCTCATATAATCGGGATGGAGGTCGCGGACGCAGATTTGTGGCTCAATTTCCAGTAGTCGTTTATGGTGGTGGATGGATTCGAGGTAAAAATCATAGGATTCGAGATTATGCAGATCACCGATGTGCTGACTGATATAGGCAAGATTATCCCGGCCCAGGCTGAATGTCGATTTCAGGCCGCCGCCGCAACCTAGCGTTGGAGGAATTGTGTAAGGAATGGCCACCGGAGATGGAGCATATCCTCGAGCACGTCGAAAGAGGCGAAGCTTGCCCTGTATCTTTTTGGTTACCGAGTCATCGACCCGGGTGAGGATTTCGCGATCATGGAGAAGAAAATAGTCGGCAATATGGTCAAGCTCTTTGAGTGCCGCCTCGTTGGAAATGCAGATCGGGCATCCACTGCGATTGCCGCTGGTCATCACCAAAGCTTCCGGGCAATCAGAAGATTGAAAGAGCAGATGATGCAGTGGAGTATAGGGCAGCATGACGCCTATCTCGCCGACGCCGGGACAGAGATTTGCGGCAATACTTTCAACATTGTTTTTGGCCAGCAGAACGATGGGGTGCTGTGGGCTGGTGAGGATGGCTTCCTCCTCACTGGTAATCGTACAGAGTGTTTTCACCGTTTCAAGATTTCTGACCATGATGGCAAGTGGTTTGGTCGGCCTGTTCTTGCGCTTTCGGAGCCTGGCTACGGCGTTTTGACTGGTGCCGTCCGCAGCGAGATGAAAGCCTCCCAGTCCACGAATGGCAACGATGTTCCCTTCTGCCAGGGCGGTGATCGCCTCCGTAACCGGGCTGGTGCAGTCAAGGTGCTTACCGTTATGAGCATGCCAGGTGATACTGGGGCCGCAGGCAGCACAGGCGTTGGGTTGGGCATGGAAGCGCCTGGATGTCGGGTCATCATATTCCCTGCGGCAGTCGGGGCACATGGGGAATACCTTCATCGAGGTCGTCGGCCGGTCATAGGGAATGGTTTCGACTATGGTAAAGCGAGGTCCACAGTTTGTACAATTTATAAAAGGATAGCCATGTCTCCTATCCTGCGGGTCGAGTAATTCACTTCGGCAATCATTGCACAGGGCGACATCCGGGGGGATTGCGGTGGCGCTGTTGGTGCCGGCGACGCTTTGGATGATGGTAAAGCCGTAATTGCTGATGCACTTTAAATCGCAGATGGTTGTGTTGATACTGTGTATGTGTGCAAGAGGAGGGGCATCGGATTTGATTTTCGAGATAAAACTGTCCAATGTGGCGGAATCAGCGGCCGCCTGAATCAAAACTCCGGCACTGTTATTAGTCACGGTGCCGGAGATTTCGAGTTGTGTCGCTAAGTTGTATATAAAGGGACGAAAGCCTACTCCCTGGACGGTGCCCTGGATTTGGATTTCGATCCCTTTATCCTCAGACGTTTTTGTGCTTGAATTTGTCACCGGTAAATATGGAAGAGACAAGCCCTTCCGACTCTTTTAAATCATTCCAGATGACCAGATAGACATGAATCATAGCAAAAATCATGAACCACCACATGAGAAGGTGGTGGATGAACCTGGCACTTTGCTGGTTGCCGAAAATGCTGACACCTATTATTTCCCAGTTGGCAACTTCAGGGAAAAGCAGATAGAAACCGCTGACCAGCTGAAAGATAGCAGCGACAATGGTAATAATATAGGTAAGACCGGCCAGAACGTTATGGCCCAATCTCGGGTAATGCTCGTCGCTGATATAGGCGTAGTTTATCAATGTCTTATAGAAGTTTCTGATGTTGCGGCGGGTAATCGGCAGAACATCGGTGATTCGCTCCTGGGCATTGCCGAAGATGTAGAGAAAAATTCGGGCAAGCACCGCAGCGGTAAAGACATATCCGGCAACAAAATGAATATAGCGCATCCATGCCATGGGCCAGGACATGCTGTATTCCTGCATCGTATTAGTCCAGGGAGTGTTGATGTAAAACCCTGTTACCACCAGGAAGATGATGGACAGTGCAAACGCCCAGTGGTAGAGCCGGAGCAGGATGCTCCAGCATTTTTTCTTTTCGTACGTCATTTTGACCTCCTTGCGGTTTGATCCGGCGAAAAAAAGGTTTCCGTCCTTTTACAGGGCCTTGACATTGACAACCTCTTTTCCTTCCGGATCCAGCATATGCACGGCACAGGCGATGCATGGGTCGAAAGAGTGTATGGTGCGCAGAACCTCAAGAGGTTTCTCGTTGTCGGCAATAGGATTGCCCATCAATGAGGCCTCGTAGGGGCCGAGCTGGCCTTCCGCGTCGCGTGGGCCGGCGTTCCAGGTGGAAGGAACAACGCACTGGTAATTCTTGATCTTGCCGTCCTGAATTACACACCAGTGCGACAGGATGCCGCGAGGAGCTTCATGGACACCGACGCCACGCTGCTCGCCTTTGGGGAAGGTTGGCGGGTTGAAGATCTCAAGATCGCCGGTGGCGACGTTTTCAACCAGATGGCCCCAGTGTTTGAGGGCCAGTTCGGCCATCATGGAAGTACGAACAGCCCGAGCTGCATGGCGGCCTATGGTGGAATGGAGAATCTCAGGACCTACCGTGACGCCTGCCACCGTGGAAATCTTGGCAAGGGCGGCATCAACATTTTTGACGATCATTTCATGGCCCTGGGCGTAGCCAACAACAAGCTGCGCCAGAGGACCTACCTGCATGGGCTTGCCCTGGAAGCGTGGTGCTTTGAGCCATGTATAACGCCCCTCGTCCTGAAAGTCGGTATATTTTGGTTCAGTATCCTCTTCCCATGGGTGTTTGGACCAGTCGCCGTCGTACCATGCCCTGGCAATGGACTCTTCAACATTGGACTTGAAATACTCGTCACTCATGCTGGTAAAAGGTTTGACCGAGCTGAGGTCACCGCCCATAACAGTACCGCCGGGCAGGTCGAATTCAGTTCCCTCGGTGTTGAGGAACATGTCCGGGGCGGCAAGATAATTGGTCACACCGGCACCGTAGGGAAGCCACTCTTTGTAGAGTGCGCCAACGGCCACGACATCGGGCAGATAGACATTATTGACGAATCCCTGGACTTCCTCGATGAGTTGTTTGACATAGTAGAGTCGTTCCATATTCAAGGCGGAGTCGCTGCTTGGATTGATGGCGCAGGTCACACCGCCAACGGACAGGTTTTGAATATGTGGGTTCTTGCCGGAGATAATGCCCAGGGCCTGGGTGGCCTTTCGCTGGTAGTCAAGCGCTTCAAGATAATGGGAAACGGCCATGAGGTTGGCTTCGGGAGGAAGCTTCATGGCGGAATGGCCCCAGTAGGCGTTGGCAAAGGGACCGAGTTGACCGCTGGCCACCAAGCCTTTGAGCTTGTCTTTGACCGCCTGGAAACGCTTGGAGCTGTTGCCGGGCCAGTCGGAAAGGGTTTGGGCCAGTTTGGATGTGGCCACGGGATCGGCATCGAGTGCCGAAACCACGTCAACCCAATCCAGGGCGGAAAGCGCATAGAAATGGACAATGTGATCGTGCAGGGCATGAATCGATTGAATCATGTTCCTGATATATTGTGCGTTTTTGGGGATTTGAAGTTGCAGGGCGTCTTCGACCGAGCGGACCGATGCCAGCGCATGGACCGTGGTACAGACACCGCAGATACGCTGGACAAAAAGCCAGGCATCTCTGGGGTCACGTCCTTTGAGGATAGTTTCGAGACCACGGAACATCTGTCCGGATGACCACGCCTTGGTGACCTCTCCTCCATCAACTTCCACGTCTACTCGTAAGTGTCCCTCAATCCTGGTCAAAGGATCAATGGTGATTCGTTGAGCCATGTGTCGAACCTCCGTAATATAATAGAGTATCGAAAGCCTGGGCTGTTATGAATGTTATTGCCGCTTTCGATGTAGTATTTCTTGGTGTATTTCTTGGTATCGCTTTTTTGTGCGATATAAGGAACTACTCTTTGTCGTCCTTCTTGCCTTTCACCAGGCGCTTGCCAACACCTACCGCGGCATGGATACCAACCGCGGCCGCAGTGACACCCAGTACCTTGCGGCCTACGCTGTCAGCATCTTCGATAATACCGGTGCCCGGGATTTTTACATTGGGCAGACGTTCATAGAAGGGTGTCATGGTATCCCAGAAATTGGGCTCGGTGCAACCGACACAACCATGCCCGACACTGACGGGCCAGACACCAACATTGTTGAATCGTACCGCCGGGCAGTTGGCAAAGGTCTCCGGACCCTTACAGCCAACTTTGTAGAGGCAATAGCCCGCTTTGTGGTATTCATCACCAAACTGCTCGACAAAGCGGCCTTCGTCAAAGTGGGACCGGCGTTCGCAGTGGTCGTGAATCCTCCTGCCGTAGGCGAAGAGCGGACGGCCAAGACTGTCGGTTGCCGGCAGACGCTTGAAGGTCAGGTAATGCAGGACTGTGCCGAGAAACGAGATCGGGTTTGGTGGACAGCCGGGGATGTTGATTATTGGTGTAGAGGAAACCAGATCTTTGACACCGACGGCGCCGGTGGGGTTAGGAGACGCGGCTTGGATTCCGCCATAGGTGGCGCAGGAGCCAATGGCTATAACCGCCGCTGCCTTGGGTGCAACTTCCGCCAGGATATCAACGGCGGTTTTACCGGCAATTTTGCAGTAAATGCCATTTTCAGCTGTGGGGATACCTCCCTCGACAACGCATATGAACTTGCCTTCGTATTTTTCAATTGTTTCATGGAGCAGCTGTTCCGCCTGATGGCCGGCTGCAGCCATGATTGTTTCGTGGTAGTCCAGTGAAATGATATCCAGGATGAGGCGGGCAATATCCGGGTGGGAGCCGCGGAGAAGACTCTCGGTGCATCCGGTACATTCCTGAAAGTGGAGCCAGACCACCGGTGGGCGCTGAGCTGTGGTTGCTGCTTCGGCAAGCTTTGGAGCCATTGTCTCGGAGAGACCAAGAGCCGCTGCCGCCATTGTGCAACCCTTCAAGAATCCGCGTCGATTTAAGTGCGGGTCCAGAGTTGTGTTTCCCGTGTCTGCCATATCAACCTCCTATTGTTTTAACAACAATTTTGCGCAATGCGCGATTGCATCGGCGTGATACCGATTGGGTTGGAACAAAACAGAACGCCCCCTCACCCTGATGCAGCTATCCAGCTCTCTCCCTATGCAGGTTGTGCGAGTGACGCAACGTTCTGGTTGCGTAAATATTGAGCAGGATTTTTGATGCAATTTGGGGAAAAAGTCAAATGAAAAGCGCCGAGGGCATCTATAAGTAATCCTGAACAAAAATATAATTAAAGAAAAATTATCAGGATATGCTCATATTGTCAAGTAAATACGAGGGTGATTAAAGGGGGGAGCGGGAGACAGGGAGAGCTATTTGCGAAAGCCGAAAATACCACCTTTTTTCTTCGGTGAAAATGCGGGCTTGTTTTTTTGTTTGGAAGATCGAGGGGTTTGCTGAGAAGAAGGTTCTCTGTGTGGGCTCTTTTCAAGAATGCCTTCTATCTCCGCCGTATAACTCTGTCCGGCCACGATATTCCTATGAAAATTATAAAAATGAGAACACTTGGAGTAGTAACTTTTTTTCTTGAGCCATTTTGGCGGCCGACCGTTTTGCACAAAACGCACAAATTGGGGGGTGCTTGAGAGGAGGGTTACCATTTCCTGTCGAAGGGATTTGCGCAGATTGAAGGGGACACCGAGGAGGATGTCTATGTCGTGGCGCAATTTCTTGGAGAGCTGGAAAAGAGCAGGGCCCTTGATGTGCAATTGCGAGAGGTTGTATGTCGCCTCGGCCCAGGGCAGGGCAAGCAGGGCCAGGGTAAAATAGTACGGCAGATCCGTGGTGCCCTTTTCTCGTGTGTAATTGTACGCTGTGTCCAGGATGGAAAAGATGGTGGTAAGCTGTTCGCGGCAGATGATCGAGGTTTGCAGGAGGTGTTGATAAAAAGGAAAAAGCGTAAAGAATGTTTCCGAGTCAATTGCCAGCTCCAGCCATTGTGCTGCTGCCCCTCCATAGAGGTCTTTAAAAACCTCATCGCGGATCCGTGATGGCGGGCAAAGGTCGAGCTTGGCATGGTTTTCGCGGATGGCGTCCCAGGTGGTTGCGTCAATGGTGAAGCCGGTTCTGGAACTATGCCGAATGGCACGCAGCATCCTGACCGGGTCACGATTGATCCGTTTGCCTGGCTCCCCTACCATACGGATGATTGAATCATCGAGGTCGCGAACGCCGCCGATGTAATCGATAATCGTGTTGTTTTCAAGTTCAAAGAATAGTGCGTTGATGGTAAGATCCCTGCGCTGAGCATCTTCGGGAAGCTTGCCGTAGGTGTTGTTGGGGGCGAGGACAGCTTCAGGACCGTCGAGATCATGTTCGCTCAGCGAGCGTAACGTGGATACTTCAATAACTTTGCCGTTTTTGAAAAAGACCTGAACGAGCCGAAAACGTCTTCCGATTGTAGTGCTGTGGGGGAACAGTTTGCGGATCTGACCGGGGCGGGCGTCGGTACTGATGTCAAAATCCTTTGGCGTTTTGCCGAGGTAGAGATCCCGCACCCCACCCCCGACAAGATAGCTGGAAAAACCAGCTTTGTTCAGTTTGCGCATGACAAAAATGGCGTCCTTGTCAATATTGCGCTGCTCGATGGGATGGCTGTCTTGTGGTATTATAAGGGGATGTAGTGTGACTGGCCCCTCCGTTGTTGTGCCGCTCATGGTATGGCGTGATAGTGGTAGACTGCAGTTGGATGTGTTGTCATTTTGCAGGAGCAAAGCCTTTGCCTTCTTTATAGACGGATTCGGCTTCACTGGTAAACTTTTGGAATATTTCGGCAACGGAGAGTATGGAATTCATTTTGTAGGTGTTTTCACCGGAAAAAACGAGGCCCTCATCGATATTGCCGTCCTTGGAGAGGTTGAGTCGTTCATTTATGCAGTAGTGGTGGTCACATTTTTTCAGGCACACCTGAGCACATTTTTTGGCGGCGAGATCCTTGCCATCGGTGAGTGCCTGAACAAAGGGAGTGTTTATGGCACGACCCGGGAGTCCGACGGGAGAGGACGTGAGAACGATATCTTCCTTGGCAGCATTGAGAAAGGCTTCCTTGTATTTATCTGAAACATCACATTCCTTGGAGAGTACAAAACGGGAGGCGATTTGCACCCCGTCTGCGCCATATTGATCCATCATTTCGGCCATTTCGTAACCGTTAGTAATGCCACCGGCGGCAATCAGAGGGACCTTTTTGACAGCGTCCCGAATGGGTGGGAATATCTCACGCAGCGGCAGGTCGGTGCCAAGGTGCCCTCCGGCTTCCTTGGCCTCGGCGATGATAGCAGCTGCTCCAAGCTTTTCCGCCATTTTGGCGAGCTTGGCCGAGCTGACAATCATGACGATGGGGACATTTTTTTCCTTGCCGATTTTGAAAATATCTCGGGAGAATCCGGCACCGGTGACTACCAAATCCACGCCGGCATCAATGGAGGCCATGACTAGGTTGTAGAAGTTTTTCATGGCGTACATAATATTGACGCCAATAATGCCGTTGGTCTGTTGCTTGGCTTTGCGAATGTCTTCCTGCAGCTCCTCCGCGGGGATGCCGGAGCCGCCAATGATGCCGATTCCGCCGCATTCAGCCACAGGTGCTGCCAGGGCGGAGGTGGAAACCCGAATTGACATTCCACCTTGCAGAAGCGGGATCGGGGCTGTGAAATCGGCAATTGTGAGTGACGGTAATTTCATGTTGTGGAACGCTCCTTGGAGCCGTGGCTCTATTTTTCCTGTTGCAATACTCCTGCTAGAATACAATAGGTACAATGACAAACCACGATATTGCACTTCTTCCTATGATTTGTCAAGCTAACTCATATATCATAGTAATCATTGTTCCAAAAAAAACCTGATGACCAACGAAACTCAGCTGATCGACCCAGGCCAGCCGTGTTGTGAGAAAAGAGAAGGTTGTGGTAAATCAAAATATCCTGGAATCAGTCAGTTATCGTGGAATGCCGAGAGGAGTACTTGACATTTGCATGATTTTGGGCTCTATTTCGTTCTTTTTTCTCAGTAGTACTGCTCATTATGTACTACTGATGATTCGGCCACGCCCGATACTGCCAACGTACAACGTCCTCACATATCCACGATCATTAGATCATGAATGGAATTACCTGAAATATTGGGACTGGAGGTACAATTTGAAAATCAAGGCCCTTAATGGCTTTAAGGATATATTACCCGACGAGGTGACCCTGTGGAACACAATTGAGGCAGTGGCCCGCGATGTTCTTGGCCGCTTTAACTTTGCCGAGGTCAGGCTGCCGGTATTAGAGAAAACCGAGTTGTTTGCCCGTTCGATTGGAGAATCCACCGATATCGTGGAAAAGGAAATGTATACCTTTGTCGACAAGCAGATCACCATGCGGCCCGAAGCGACAGCTTCGTTGGTACGGGCCTATATTCAGCATGGCCTCTATGTCGAAAAGCCGGTGCAGCGACTGTTTACCATTGGCCCAATGTTTCGCCATGAGCGTCCCCAGAAGGGGCGATTGCGGCAGTTCCACCAGATGAGCGCGGAAATCCTTGGTGCCGATAACGGCAGAGTGGATGGCGAGCTTATCGCGCTGGCGGCTCTGCTGTTTGAAGAGTTGGGTGTACGGGTGAGCCTCGAGCTTAATTCCTTGGGCTGCCCTGAGTGCAGGCCTGAGTTTCGCCGTAATCTGCTGGAGTTTCTTCAGTTGAAAAAAAACAGTTTATGCCGCGACTGCCGGAGGCGCATGGAGACCAACCCGCTACGGGTGCTTGATTGCAAGCAGGAGCAGTGCAGGCTGCTGGTGGAGGACGCTCCCTCTATCCAGGAGCATCTCTGCCGGCCGTG
>Ga0136557_1000906_pt1 | contig 20853 bp, 15 predicted proteins | sample AntRauTorckE6832_FD_104796 | JGI IMG/M metagenome (GOLD analysis project Ga0136557, IMG submission 104796) | Saline lake microbial communities from Rauer Islands, Antarctica - Metagenome Torckler E6 #832 | ecosystem: Environmental > Aquatic > Non-marine Saline and Alkaline > Saline | place...
ATCAGGGCATGCATCGAATCAGGCATAACCGCAAAACTGGCATGCAGCAATTTTTTCCAGGCGGTAGCACCAAGCGCCAGCGCCAGTTTGCTGCTGGCTCGAACCGGGCATGATATCGCTATCGGCAAGCCTGAGGATCTGCGCTCACGCCTGGGCGGCATCCCCACCAGCGCACTCGCCATTGATCGCCGGATCCAAAAGAAACTTGTCAGATGCGGCTTGTTCTATTTAAGGGATATCTGGCGCCTACCATTGGCAGAACTGCGCATACGATTCGGCCGAAACCTCGGTGACTATATTGAGCAATGTCTGGGGTTACGACCGGAAATACGCACACCCTGGCAGGCAAAATCCAGTTATCACGACCGTTATGATGCCGATCACGGCCTGCGCTCTGTGCAGCAGATTCTGTATGCCTGCGAGCTGCTTCTGAACCGGCTTGAGGCTTTTCTGAAAAAAAATCATCTTTGTACTGACCAACTGGTCTTCCATATGGATTATGCGGCCAGCAGCGCCCCTCATCATCATGAAGAAATCATGGTCAATATTCGTAAAGCCGATCGCGAAGCGCAACTTTTTTTGTTATTGCTGGAAACACAGCTGTCGGGCATGAATTTCCCCGGAGAGATTTACGCCATTACCTTGCGTGTCCGGCACTTCACTGACTTCAGGCCAGCAGGTGGTTTTCAGGACAAGAAACGGACACAGCCCGAAGAGCACAGCTCGCAATTGCTTGACCAGCTGGCGGCAAAACTGGGCAGCGATGCAGTTCAGCGATTTTTTTTGCAACAGGATTATTGCCCGGAATTTTCCACACATATGCTTCCATACCTGACACCGCTGACAGAAGATAAAACAGACGCCTGGCACAGCGCTATATCCGCTACACAAAATCCGTGCTGGCTGCTTAAACCGCCGCGCCCGATTGTCATCCGGCACCAGCAGCTTTACTACCTGTCACCTTTGACGCTGTTGCGCGGCCCCCGGCGCATAGAAACACGCTGGTGGGAAGGCAAAGGCATACGCCGCGACTATTATGTTGCCGCCAATGCACAAGGCAATCTATTGTGGATCTACCAGGACCTGGCGCGCAAGCCGGAAACGGAGCGCAGTCATGCAGACTGGTATCTGCACGGTTTTTTTGGCTGACGGTCACCTGTTGACACGCGCATTAAACGTGCGGCAACTGATATCCCGTCAAAACGCTGCCTGCCAGAGCTCCTCCATGTATGGGAAGTTCCAGTTCTCGAAATGCTCCCGAACCTCAATACTGTCCTCCTGGCCTGGCAAGGAAAGGTCGACCACACTTTGCGGCAACGGCATGCTGGAGCGCACAGAAAAGAATACTTTTACCTTTGGTTTTAACAAATGTTTTTCGTTTTGCTCAATAACCACAGCAAGACGCTGGCTCTTCAGGCGAACCAGAGAACCAATCGGATAAATACCGACAACTTTCACAAATACCTGGAACAGGGCTGGATCAAAATGACCTTTCCACTGCGCCATTTTCTGCAATGATTCAGCCGGACCCCAGCCTTTTTTGTACGGCCGATTAGAGGTAATGGCGTCATACACATCACAGATGGCACCCATGCGCGCATAAACACTGATGTCCTCACCCTTCAAACCATGCGGATAACCGCTACCATCATATTTTTCATGATGGTGCAGACAGACATCCATCGTCATCTGCGAAATATCGCCGGTGCGTAGCAGAATTTCCCGCCCCTTTTCCGGATGCGATTTGATAATCTGAAATTCATCGTCACTCAATTGACCCGGCTTGTTAAGAATTGCATCTGGCACTGTCATCTTGCCAACATCATGCAACAAACCGGCATAACCGGCATCGCGCACCTGATCTTCCGTCATATCGAGATGACGCGCCAAGGCCACCATCATGGCGCATACGGCCACCGAATGCATGTAAGTGTAATTGTCCGATGTTTTCAACCGCGCCAGTGTAATCAGCGCCAGGGGGTGGCGGCTCACCGACGCCGTAATTTCGTCAACCACTTCCCTGGCCTCTGCCATGGAAACGGTGTTGCCCATGCGCGCTTCGCCGAACATTTTTGTCACAGCGACCCTGGAGCGATTACACAGCTCACGCGCCCGCTTGAGTTCGTCCTGAAAACTGCCACGCGTCGCTTTCTCATCGGATATTGGCATTGTATCGGTGGCAGGATTGGATGAAATGCCGGGCTCGGGCTGACTCGACGCTGTTGTCAGCGCCACCTTGCTTTGGCTCGGGTCAACACTGACCTCGGTGACACCAGAGGTTCTGATTTTCGCCAGATCAGCCGGATCTTTCAGCAAAAAGCTCGTCTTCCAGAACGGGTGATTGAGCCAGGAGCCGTGCAGCTCATGGATGTACATACCCAGCTTCAATTCCTTGACTTTTATTTTTTTAATCATTTTTGCATCAATACGTCGCACATATTCAGGTCTCCGAGGCAAGCCATAATGGCCAGCTTATCACGCTGTGCGATAGTGCTAGAATAGTGTCGGTAATTCAAGTCATCCAGCCCACTGCCAGGCCTTTTGCCACTAAACCATGCCCGCGACCCGTACCGCTGAACACCAAGCCACCACTAAAGCCTGGATACAGGTCCATGTCTGTGTGCTGTTGTGGGGTTTTACCGCTATTCTCGGCAAACTCATTACCCTGGATGCGTTGCCCCTGGTATTGTGGCGTATGGGCCTGGTTGCCTTGAGCCTGTTTCTCTTGCCCATGATCTGGCGCACAGTTCTGGCACTCAAGCCTGCTTTGTTACTGGTTTATTGCGGTATCGGCACCCTGGTCGCCTTGCACTGGCTGACGTTCTATGGCGCCATCAAACTTTCCAATGCCTCGGTCGCTGTGACCTGTATTGCCACCGTGCCGATTTTTCTGTCATTGGTCGAACCCATACTGGCCGGACGTCGCTTTCAGTTAAAAGAACTTTTACTGGGCCTGATGGCGCTGCCAGGCATCGCGCTGGTGGTTGGTGGTACACCGCAGAGCATGAATACCGGCATCATCATGGGCATTGTCTCTGCCATGTTCGTGGCCCTGTTTGCAGCACTGAACAAACGTTTTATCCTGCGGGCCGACCCGCTTTGTGTAACCGCCATCGAAATGGCTTCCGGCTGCGCCTTTCTGGTCGTAATCGGTCTGATTACCAGCTCGCTCAGTGAAATAACCAGTATCGTCGGCATCATCGATACCGAAACCTCGATATTCGCGGTACCACGTGGCAACGACATGCTCTGGATGGCGGTGCTCGCGTTTGGCTGTACCTTGCTGCCATTTGCCTTATCCTTGATGGCATTGCGTCACCTGTCCGCCTACGCCAGTGCGCTGGCCGTTAATCTGGAACCCATTTACGCCATCATCCTGGCGGCCCTGCTGCTGGGCGAGCAGCAGGAGCTGAGTGCAAGTTTTTATCTGGGTGCCTGTATCATCATTGCCGTTGTTGTTGTTTACCCCTGGCTGATGCGGCAACCGAGGCGTATCTGAAAAGAGGTTGAACCCGGGCGTTGAAACCGCATCAGGCAAAGTCGCGTGACGCCACCTGCATCTCGCCCAGCCAGTCACTGAGATCCACCAGGCTGCGGGCCACCACATGAATGACGCCGTCGCTTTGCTGCAGATAGCCGGCAACCCCCAGCAGGCTGGCTTCATGCACTGGCCGATAAAAATCTGGCAACAACTGCGGCCACACCACCACATTGATGAAACCACTTTCGTCTTCCAGCGTCAGGAAGGTTACGCCGGAAGCAGTTTGCGGGCGTTGGCGGCAGGTCACCAGGCCGGCCACTTTTATGCGTTTGCGATCGGGCAGGGCAGGCAGCTCTGCTGCCTTGACCACGCCATGGCTGCTCAAGTGCTCACGCCATAAGGCCAATGGATGTCGACGCAGGGTAAGACCGGTCTGATTGTAATCCGCCACAATATCCTGCGCCTCGCTGGGTCGGGGTAGCATCAGGTCCAGATTCTGTGCCGGGCGCCGATAGTTCTCGCCCATGGCCTTGAACAAGGGGGGTAATTCCTCCACTGCGCTGGCATCCCAGAACGCACGGTAACGATCGGCGGCCAGGCTTTTAAGGGCATCCCCAGCCGCCAGCGCGTCACGGTCATTTTGTGACAAGCCAGCGCGACGGCTCAGATCGGCAATGCTGGTAAATGCACTGTCAGCCCGGGCCTGCAGAATGGCGCTGATGCCTTTGCCGGACAACCCCTTGAGCATGCGCAGACCCAGTCTTAACGCATGCCTTTTAGCTGTCCCGACAATGGCCACGGGCTCCAGGGTGCAGTCATTCTCACTTAGCTGCACATCAACAGGCAGTACCGTGCCCGCGTGGCGCTGAAAATCCTGCACCAGTTGCGACGGCCCATAAAACCCCATGGGCTGGCTGTTGAGCAAGGCACAGACAAAGGCGGCGGGATGATGGCATTTAAGCCAGGCCGACACATACGCCAGCAGCGCAAAACTGGCTGAATGTGATTCGGGAAAACCATAGTCACCAAAACCCTTTATCTGTTGATAGATCCGCAGCGCAAACGTCTGCTCATAACCGCGTGCGAGCATGCCGTTAATCAATTTTTCCCTGAACGGCTCCAGCCCGCCTTTGCGTTTCCAGGCGGCCATGGCCCGGCGCAACTGGTCGGCTTCGCCGCCGCTGAAACCGGCAGCAACCATGGCGATCTGCATCACCTGTTCCTGAAAAATTGGTACCCCCAATGTCCTCTCCAGCACCCCACGTACCGCCTCATTGGGATAACTGACTGGCTCCAGCCCCTGCCTGCGCGCCAGATAAGGGTGCACCATGTCACCTTGAATGGGCCCAGGCCGGACAATAGCAATCTGGATGACCAGATCATAATAATTGCGTGGCCGAAGGCGGGGCAACATGCTCATCTGCGCCCGCGACTCAATCTGAAAAAGCCCTACCGTGTCGGCTGCGCAGATCATGTCATAGGCGCTTTCATCCTCTGCCGGCACATCCGCCAACGCCAGCGGTTTGCCCTGAATGCCACCAACCAGATCCAGCGCCTTGCGTATGGCAGTCAGCATGCCCAGGGCAAGCACATCAACTTTCAGCAGACCCAGCGTTTCCAGATCATCTTTTTCCCATTGGATAACGGTGCGGCCGGGCATGCTCGCATTTTCGGTGGGCACCAGTTGCGACAGCGGACCTTCGCTGATCACAAAACCGCCCACATGCTGCGACAAATGTCGCGGGAAACCGATGATCTGTTGCACAAGAAACACCAGGCGCTTCAACAACAGCGCCGGTAATTGTACAGGCTCCAGCCACACCGGCTCACTGTCACTGTCCATGCGCAGGATATCCAGCAAACATTCAATCTGCTCGCTCGATAAACCCAACGCCTTGCCAACATCGCGGATCGCACTGCGCCGCCGATAGCAGATGACCGTGGCTGCGAGCGCGGCACGATGTCGACCGTACTTGTGATAGATATACTGAATGACCTCTTCGCGGCGCTCGTGTTCAAAATCAACATCAATGTCGGGTGGCTCATCACGTTCCTTTGACAGAAAACGTTCAAACAGCAAATTCAATCTGTCCGGGTCAACGGCGGTAATGCCCAGGCAATAACAGACCGCCGAATTGGCAGCCGAACCACGCCCCTGACACAGAATATTACGGCTGCGGGCAAACACCACAATGTCGTGTACGGTGAGGAAAAAATGTTCGTAACCAAGCTCGGCTATCAATGTCAGCTCGCGGTTAACCAGGGCGCTCACTTTGCCCGGCACGCCCCCGGGCCAGCGCTGTTTCATGCCTGCTTCTGTCAACTGCCGCAGCCAGCTTTGCGGTGTCTGCTGTGCCGGGACCAGTTCCCGGGGGTATTCATAACGCAGTTCAGACAAACTGAAATCGCATTGCTCAGCGATGCGCAGGGTTTCCCGCAGCAAGCACGCGGGGAACAACCGGGCCAGTGTCTGGCGTGTGCGCAGGCACTGCTGGCCATTGGCAGGCAAGGCAAAAGCCAGCTCGGAGACAGGCATGCCCAGCCGTATCGCGGTCAGGGTATCGCGCAGCGGACGCCGCCGCGGGTGGTGCATTTGTACACCACCACTGGCGCAGACCGGCAGGCCGGTATGCACCGCCAGCGCTTGCAGGGCTGCCAGTTTTTCCGCGTCATTCACCTCCAGAAACAACTGCACACTGATCCAGAGCCGACCCGGAAAACGTCCGGCCAGCCAGCGCAGACATGGCTCATATGTATCAATAAGGTAATTTTCCGGCCCACCTTCATGTCGGCCGGAAAATGCCTGCACCGGCGGCAACCACAAGGCCAGACAGTCATCACTGTCGAAAGCATCAAGCATGGATCGGCTCAGCAGATATTCGCCTTTGGGGGCGGCACGACGTGCCTCACTGATCAATGCACAGATTTGGCCATAACCGCGACGGTTACGCGCCAGCAGCACCAGGTGCAGCCCGTCCTGGCAATACAGTTCGGTGCCTATCAATAGCTTGAAGTTTGTCGCCACTTCGCCTGCAGAGCGCACGGCAGAGTAAGCACGCACGATACCAGCGACAGAACATTCATCAGTAATGGCCAGTGCCTGATAACCCAGCTCCAGCGCGCGATGGATCAGCTCCTCAGGAAAGGAGGCCCCACGCAGAAAGGAGAAATTGCTGATGCAGTGCAGCTCGGCATACGCCGGTGGCGTCTCACCAGGAGGGTTTATTGCATGCATAAAAAACACCGACAAAACAGCTGTATGTTTATACAGTATTTTATCGGTGTTTTCTACATGTTTAAAAACGTCATCGAGGCAGTCAGTGCGAGGCAAACACAGGCTAAAAAGCGGTATTTACAATTAGTAAATGAGCATTTTGAGCCTGTGTTTAACGACGCAATGGCAACGCAGATAGTTTTTTAGTTGATGGGCGTAATGCTATCGCCAACCGGTGAACCCGGAGCACGCAGATGGCCATACATCAGCTCTTCCACAAACTCCACACATTTGTATTCCAGCAACTGCATGTTCTCGTCCTGATGACGGTACAGATGCATGCTGATCGTCCAGGGCCGCTCATAAACATTGGGGTCATTAACGGTGGCCTGATACTGGATGGTATTGCGATCCAGCATGGTGTAACGCTCCTGTACATGCATTTCCCAGCCACTGTGGTAGTTGCCCGAACGGTCAAACCAGGTGTCAGGCATCTGACCGGTGACATCAATGACCAGGGAATCGCCATCCCAGGTGCCGTTGTTGTGACCCATCCAGCTGTCCACCTGAGCTTCCAGCTCCGGGCGATTCATATGCACGATACGGTCAGCGCCAGCGAACTGGTACGTGATCAGTGTTGCATCGGGCGCCTGGAAAATCTGGAAAGGGTAAGGCTGATAGGTGGCACGCGGCACACCCGGCAGATAACATTTAGTTGCCGGATCACGTTCCAGCCAGTTGGCCTGGTTTTCCTCTTTCGCTTCACGCATACCGGGCTTGTAGGGCAGCATGCCACCTTCAACCACACCCATGCCTGGCGGGACTGCCAGGTGGGCACCGGCGGCCAATGCTGACACCGGGCCGTGCCGTGCTGCGTGTGGTTCCAGGTCCCAGTAGGCAGTGTTCATGGCTTGCCAGATACCACTGAGATTGGGTTTGCCGTCTGGCGTACGCGGGATTTCGGTACGTGATTCGTTTTGCGCCTGTGAAACGTCCTGGGTCACCCAGAACGCGCTGACCGCAGCAGCCGTCGCAGCGACTGCAAAAAATGTTTTAAATTGTGTTTTCATGAACAACCCTGTTTTTGTCTGTTACCAGACCGGCCCCGCCAGGTGGTGAAACCACGCTGGCGGGGCCGGCGCATGATTGATAAAGTCTATTGCTGCAACCAAATCACTGTTCCAGGCGCATGGCCCGGCTGTTCTCGTAATCCCAGGTACCGTCTTCCACACGTTGACCCTGCAGAATATTGATCATGCCGTAATTGCCTTCGTGGCAGGCATACTCAAACATTTCACCATCGGAGCGGAACATGGGCACAATGCCGGTGATCTTGTCTTCGAAAGCCAAGGGGTCTTCAACGGTAAACTCATATTCAACCACACCATCAGCGGCGCGGGTAAACTTCTCGGTCAGCGTTTTGTTGGCGCTGATACCGGTGCCACGGAAGGTCTGGCTCTTGCTGTTGAAATTACGGGTTTCAACAACCAGGGTATCACCATCCCAGTAGCCGCGAGAGTCGCCATTCCACTGCGTGATGTTGTCCGGAACATAATCACGGCCATCCATCGGCACAATGCGTGATTCATGAATCATTTCGTTGTAGATGACAAAGTGATCCTGGGTCTGGAACAGCTGCACATTGTTGTTGTACATGCTGGGCATGAACGGCGGTACTGAGTTGAAACCCAGCAGGCAGCGCTCGGAAAGACCACGGTCTTCGGGGCCATCTTTGGCGATGCCACCAACAACAATCCGAACGGGACGCTCACCATTGTAATCCGGCCCCAGGCCGCCAAAAGCAACCGGTGCCCCTTCAACGCGGGATGGCATGCGGCCATCTTCCGGATAGGTCAGGATAGAGGTACGCAGGTTGAGGTCTTGCGGCATGCCTTCTACCCAGAACTGGTTGTAACCACCAACGCCGCCCTGAGACGAGTTGCCATCACTGGCGGCGGCAGCGGCAGCGGCGCGCTCATCACGGGCAATCACTTCGTCGGCTGTATAGAATTGACGGTCGCCGTATTCGCGCGGACGCTCCAGCGGCGTGTTGGAGCTGAAATTCCAAACGCCACGCAAATCGGGTGTGCCCCATTCCGTGCGGGGAACCTCGAAACTCTCACCATTGTCAGCAGCGTGTATGCTGACCGCTGTCAGGGCCAGTGAACCGGCCACTGCAGCCGCGACAGCAGCTGATAAAAAAGTCTGTTTTTTCACGTTTAACTCCTCAGAGAGCTTGAATTCAATTTGTTGCCTTGCATTGCCTGCGTTAACAAATTTCCAGAAAATCGGGTCATAAATGCACAGATTATGGACTCCGAAGGGTAATCCAGCCCCTGTCATTATTCAAGCCTGTGCCTCACAATACCCGATATAAAGACCGTTTTGGACGGCAGGCTGCGGCTTGACATTTGCGCCGACCAACCTCTTTGGCCTCAAAGCCACATTGATTGGCCGATTAATTGGGTTGGCCGGTTATTCTGGTTGAACAGCCCCATTACACGCTCAGACCCCGGGCGTGTTAAGTTGATCCCATAAACACAACGCTTTCGGAGACACCATGATTCCCTATTCCCTGCTTGATCTGGCGCCCGTTGTCCAGGGCAGCACACCTCGCCAGGCACTGCTTAATTCGCGCAGCCTCGCGCAGACGGCCGAAACCAGCGGCTACCAGCGTTTCTGGCTGGCTGAACACCACAACATGACCGGTATCGCCAGCGCAGCCACTGCAGTGGCCATTGGCTATGTGGCCGAAGGTACTAAACATATTCGTGTGGGGTCTGGCGGTATCATGCTGCCCAACCATGCACCTTTGATGGTCGCTGAGCAGTTCGGCACGCTGGCATCGCTGTACCCCGGGCGGATTGACCTGGGCCTGGGCCGGGCGCCGGGCACTGACTCCCTGACCATGCAGGCGCTGCGGCGTTATCAGGACAGCGTGGATCAGTTTCCGCGCGATGTGCAGGAATTGCAGAGCTACTTCCGGGCGGCGGTGCCGGGCCAGGCAGTGCAGGCCGTGCCTGGCGCAGGCCTGGAGGTGCCACTGTGGCTGCTCGGCTCCAGCCTGTTCAGTGCTCAGCTGGAAGCTGCCCTGGGCCTGCCATTTGCGTTCGCCTCGCATTTTGCGCCCGATCACCTGATGCAGGCACTTGAGGTGTACCGCAGCCGTTTCCGCCCCTCAGAACAACTGCAAGCACCTTACTGCATGGCGGCGGTGCCGATGTATGCTGCCCAGACTCAGGACGAAGCCCGTTACCTGATGAGCTCTACCCAGCAACAGTTTATTGCGCTGAGAAGAGGAACGCCCGGGCCATTGAAACCACCGATGGAAAATATCGAAGCGCATTTTTCTGCCGCTGAACTGGCCGGTGCGGCGCATGTATTAAGCGAAGCGATTGTTGGCGGGCCGGAAGATGTCAGGCAGGGTATTGAGCGCTTCGTCAATCGCACCGGCGTCGATGAGATCCTGTTCAGTGCGCATATTTTTGACCATGAAAAACGCCTGGACAGTGTGCGCTTTGCAGCACAGGCCTGTCAGGCGCTTAACAAGCAATCTGCCACGGCTTAGACCGGTTTTTTCCGCCACACCGACACCTGGCTGACGATGTATTCATACTTTCGGCGGTGTTCCCGAATCATGAACGGCAGATCCTGCTGATGCAACAGTTCATAATCCGGCAACAACTCACCAAGCCTGGCCAGCGCGGAGGCACTGTCGGGTGCATCCACAAAAGCGTCCACGGGGGTGTACTGTTCCATCCAGGTATTGGGTGACGACAGCACCAATATGCCCCCTTCACGCACCAAGGCATCGGGCCCGGTGAACTGGCGCAACATTGCAGCCGGATCGGGCAAGCGACATATCAGGTTGCTCATCAGCACGGCATCAAAACGCTTGTCCTGATCAATGCCTGCCGCCGCCAAACGGGTCGCATCACCCTGAATAAATTCTACTCGCGCCCGGTCAATGACTGCCGGTACCCGCGCCATCATCGGTGTGGTATGACGACCACTTTCCAGGCGTAAATAGGCCAGACTGCCCTGTCGTTGCATCACATTCGCCGCATCAACAAACGCCTGGCTATAGTCCAGCCCCAGCACCCGTTCAAAACGCCGCGCCAATTCGAAACTGGCCCGCCCGGTGGCGCAACCCAGGTCCAGTACTGAACCGTGAGAGCTGGCAAAATCTCCCACCAGTTCGGCCATGGTTTCCATGAACATCCGGGGTTCCGGGTGCCCGACACCGGCAGTGATCGCCTCATCTCGCTGCTCGGCACGTGAACCCCAGTGGAACAACATGTATTGGTCCAGCAGGACATCGGTTTCATAACGCTCGCCGCCGTCCTGTTGCCCCGCGGTGTCGTCGCCTTGTATCAGGCGAAAACCGGCATGCTGGCAAAAGTGCGGCCGAAAATGGAAACGCGCCCACACGCTGGCTTCATCGCCGGTGCTGATAAAGGAGCCGCCCATGATCATCTGATGCTGGTCGTCAAAACAGGGCGTACTGAAATCCACATAATAGGGATGAATGGCAAAATCGGGCAGGGCATGAAAGGTATCTTCACTCCACTGCCAGACATTGCCCAGTACATCGTGAAAGCCCTTGCCGTTGGCGGCAAATTTTTCCACGGGGCCTTCGCTGCCAAAATGCAGGTTGTGATTGATTGCGCGCCGACCCGGCTCCAGCGCCGATACATCCTTCATGACCGGGTCACGCTGAATAAGTTCATCATGCCCACGCTGCCACTGACGCGCTTCTTGCCATTGCTCATCATGGAGCGCCAAGTGCTCTTTTTCGCTGGCCAGCCGGTATGGGGTTTTCACGCCATCGCGCTCGGAGCGCCATGCGCAATACGCCTTTGCTTCATAGTAATTGACGATGGCCGGCCAGTCCCATTGCATGGGCTCGACATTAAAAATGGTGCGCAGTTTATATTGATGGGAGCCTACCGGGCCGTCCTGCACCCAGAACGCAGGCCAGCGCGTGTTGCGGAAGCGCCGCCAGGCCCAGCCTTTCTCGCTCCAGTATTGCTCGTCGAGATAAGCACCCGAACTGACAAATTCGTAATACTCGCCATTGCTGATCAAGCGTTTGCTGGCGCGAAATGATTTAACGTCTCGCGCATCGGTGCCATATTCGTTATCCCACCCGAACGTAGGCCAGTCCTTGGGCTTGCCCACGACGACTTTCTGCGCAGCCACGTCAAGCATGGGGTTTCCCGCCGGATAATGCTGCCCGGCAACCGGGCGATCAAAACGCTCTGGCGGGTTTTTGGCCAGCGGCAGCGGCGGCCACTGCTGCGGCGCACGCAGATATTTTAATGGCAGCTCACGCATCAACACGCTGGATGTTTCCAGGTGGATACGCTCATGCTCAAAGCACATGACCAGCGCCCAGCCAGGGCTGTCCATGGTCACGGGCCTGTCAAATTCGGGATGCGTGCAGATCAGCTCACGTACAAGTTCGTAGACCTGAAGCCTGTAGTCACGAACGTTGGAAATTGTGGGCCATATCTCCTGTTCGCCTTCATGCAGGTCGTCCCAGCTCATTTCATCGACGCCGGTTTCGAACAGAATTTCATAGTGCGGATTCAGCGGTTTGTCTATCAGGCCCGCTACCAGCAACTTGTTAACATAGAACGTTATCGGATGAGCATAATAAAAAATCAGCGGGTGTCGGGTCTTGTGATAGGGCCTGACGAAATAAGCTTCCTCGCTGACCAGCGCGGAGAACAGCGTCTCGGTCAATTTCCAGGTATTCTCGAAATAATCCAGCAGCGCCTGACGGCCCGCTGCAATATCCAACCCTGGCAAGCTGATGGCGCGTTGGCCGCTCCAGCGCGGCTCGGCCTGCGGCGGTGATTGGTTTGCGCCAGTGGCAGCGGGCGTCGCGGCCGTGCTGGCATATGTTGTCATGTCGGTGTCTGAGTCAGCCAGAGCTCGGGTCATTCGCAGGTATCCTGTATTCTAATTCGGGTACAAATTCTGTTACGGTTTTCGGTATCAACAGCAGATCGTGTAGACTCTGCGCACAATGGTTATTTGCGAGGTTATCGCGTTGCGCAGCAAACTCCCTCAGGTGGGCACCACCATTTTTACCCTCATGACGAGAATGGCACAGGCACATAATGCCATCAACCTGTCTCAGGGCTTTCCCGACTTCGACTGTCCGGCAGCGCTGCGCGAGCGGGTGTCATTTTACCTGAACGACCGGCGCAATCAGTATGCCCCCATGACCGGGGTGATGGAGCTGCGCGAACAGATTGCGGTCAAGGTTGCGGATTTATACGGCTGCCGCGTGGATGCAGATCAAGAGATTACCGTTACCTCTGGCGCCACCGAAGCCCTGTTTGATGCCATTCAGGCAACCGTGGGCACCGATGATGAAGTCATCATGTTTGATCCGGCCTACGACTCCTACGATCCTGCCGTGCGCTTGGCTGGCGGCGTACCGGTGCATATCCCGATGCAGCTGCCAGCTGCGGGGCAGGGCTGGACCATCGACTGGGACCGGGTCGCCGGCCAAATTAACGATCGCACGCGGCTGATCATCATCAATTCACCGCATAACCCCAGCGGTTCAGTACTGACACGGCAGGACCTGGACATCCTGGCCGACCTGATACGCGATCGCGATATATTGGTGTTGTCCGACGAAGTATACGAACACATGGTGTTTGAGGGCGGACGGCACGAAAGCGTGCTTTGTCATACAGAACTGAAAGAAAAGAGTTTCGCCGTGTTTTCATTCGGCAAAACCTACCATGCCACCGGCTGGAAGGCCGCCTATTGTGTCGCGCCGCCGGCGCTCAGCGCCGAGTTTCGCAAAGTTCACCAGTTCGTCACCTTCACCTCGACCAGCTTTATTCAGCATGCGATCGCCGATTTCATGCGCGACTGCCCGGAGCATCACCTGCAGCTGCCTGATTTTTATCAGCAAAAGCGAGATTTCTTCTGCCACCTTATCGCCGATTCGCGCTTCACCTTCACCCCGTCGGCGGGCACGTACTTTCAATGCGTGGATTACAGCGCCATCAGTGAGCTGCCTGATATGGAGTTTGTCAGCTGGCTGTGTCGTGACCAAGGCGTGGCTGCCATCCCCGTGTCGCCATTCTATGCCGAGGCACCGGATATCAAGATCATTCGCTTCTGTTTCTGCAAAGACGACACTACCCTGGAAGCTGCCGCCCAGGTATTGCGGTCACTTTAAGATCATGGCATTACACGGGCTGGCAAGCACATGACGACACCCACGCACACAATGGATCCGAACCAGACCGCCGCGCTGCTGGCGCAGATCCGCGACTTCGCCACCACGCTGGGTTTTCAGCAGCTGGCGGTCACCGACATTGATCTGAGCGCCTATCAACCCCACCTGGATGCCTGGCTGGCCCGCAACTTCCACGGCGATATGGATTATATGGCCCGTCACCGGGACTTGCGCCTGCACCCGGAAGCGCTCCACCCGGGCACCATTCGTGTTCTCAGTGTGCGCATGGATTACAGCCTGGATAAGGAACAATCGCTCACGCCACTGAAGAACAAGCAGATGGCCTATATCTCACGTTATGCGCGCGGGCGTGACTACCACAAACTGATACGCAAGCGCCTGCAGCAGCTGGCAGAACACATCACCGGGCTGGCCGGCCCCATGGGTTACCGGGCATTTGTTGACAGCGCCCCGGTGCTGGAGCGCGCCCTGGCAGAGAAGGCGGGGCTGGGCTGGATCGGTAAAAACACCATGCTGTTGAACAAACAGGCCGGCTCCTGGTTTTTCCTCGGCGAGTTGTTCACCGACCTGCCACTGCCCATTGATCAACCGGTCAGCGGGCATTGTGGATCGTGCACCGCGTGCCTGGATATCTGCCCGACGCAGGCGTTTGTCGGCCCCAATCAACTGGATGCCCGTCGCTGTATTTCATACCTGACCATCGAGCTGAAAGGCAGCATCCCGGAGGATCTGCGCGCCGCCATCGGCAATCGCGTGTTCGGCTGTGACGATTGTCAGTTGATCTGTCCCTGGAACAAATTCAGTCAGCTCAGCAGCGAGACAGACTTTTCGCCGCGCCATGGCCTGGACAATGCCGAGCTGAGCGAGCTGTTTATGTGGAGTGAGGAAACCTTCATGCGCAATACCGAGGGCTCGGCGATACGCCGTACCGGATATGAAGGCTGGCTGCGCAATCTGGCGGTTGGTCTGGGCAATGCACCGGGCACCATCGCGGTGCTGACCGCGCTGCGCAGCCGGCAGCAGCACCCCTCTGCGCTGGTGCGTGAACACGTGGCCTGGGCGCTGCAACAACATACACAACGCCCGGCGTCTAAAACAAGCGCTTAAAGCTTGAAGAAGTGCTCGCGGTAATACTGCAGCTCACTGACCGAATCGCGGATGTCATCCAGCGCCTTATGGCTGCCATTCTTGTTGAAACCAGCCAACAGCTCCGGCCGCCAGCGCCGCGCCAGCTCTTTGACCGTGCTGACATCCAGGTTGCGGTAATGGAAAAATGTCTCCAGCGTCGGCATGTATTTCACCAGAAAGCGCCGGTCCTGGTGCACGCTGTTGCCGCACATCGGTGAGCTGCCGGCGTCAGCATAGTCGCGCAGAAAATCCAGGGTCTGCTGCTCCGCGTCGGCCTCATCGGATTGACTGGCGCGCACCCGCGCGACCAGCCCGGAGTCACCGTGCGTGCGTTGATTCCACTCATCCATGCCCGCCAGCACCGAGTCGGACTGATGCACAGCCACCACTGGCCCTTCGGCCAGGATATTGAGATCGGCATCCGTGATCAGCGTAGCGATCTCAATGACACGGTCAGTATCTGGCTCCAGGCCGGTCATTTCCATATCAATCCAGATCAGGGTTTTGCTTTTATCCACAACAGACATGATGATTCATCCAGGTTATATTTAGGCAGGCAGGGTCCCACGGGGCTTCTATTGTAATAGAATGCCGGGTCATGGCCAAACGACGACTGAACGAACATCAATTGCGGCGCATCAACAGCCAGCAAAAAGCCCGCGGTAAGCGCACGGACGCCGCACAGGTGTCCCCCGGCAGCAATGACGAATCCGCGCTTGGGCCAGAGCAGGAAGGCCTGGTCGTCTGCCACTACGGCCAGCAGCTGGATGTGGAATCACTGAGCCCACAAACGCGTGGCCAACTGTTTCGCTGCCACCAGCGCAGCAACCTGCCGCCGCTGGTCACCGGTGATAAAGTCATCTGGCAGGCGGAGGGGGACAGCACCGGCATCATTGTTGCGCTGGTGCCGCGCCACTCTGCCATGAGCCGCCCCAATGCGCGCGGCGAGCAGCGCAGCATTGCCGCCAATATCGACCGTGTCGCCGTGGTTTTTGCGCCGGTGCCAGAGCCCTTCGGCAATCTGCTGGATCGTTACCTGGTCGCCATTGAACACCTGCGCCTGAAACCTTTGCTGCTGCTCAACAAGTGCGACCTGATGCCGGCTGAGACCAGCCAGGACACTGCCGATGAAGCGGCACTTAAGGTTTCGGACCTGTTAAAGCTGTACGCCGGCATCGGTTATGACACCCTGCGTGTGTCCTGCCATCAACCGGAAAGCATCGACTCGCTGCGGCAAATGCTCAGCGGCGAAATCGCGGTCTTTGTTGGCCAGTCCGGCGTGGGCAAATCATCACTGATCAACACCCTGCGCGGTATTGACGATGACGACAATGAAGCCGGCGCCGCCGATGTTGGTGGTCTGTCCAAGGGGCGGGCGGTCGGGCGCGAAAAAGGCACACACACCACCACCGCCACCAAGCTTTACCATTTGCCGGGCAGCGGTGATCTGGTGGATTCACCGGGTATTCGTGAATTCGGCCTGTGGCATATCGAAGCTGAGCAGCTGATGTATGGTTTTGTGGAATTTCGCCCTTACGCGGGACAATGTCGCTTTCGCGACTGCCGCCATCAGCAGGAGCCGGGCTGTGCCCTTCTCGCAGCGGTCAAGAAAGGCAAGATTCATGCGTCCCGGCTGAACAGCTATCACCATATCCTGCAGGAACTGGGCAGAGGCTAAGCGGCAGATTCAGCAGGCATAGCGCAGATCAGAATATTTCCGGCATATCCCCGGGCAAGGCGTCTTCCGGCGGCGCGCCACCCTCTAGCTCGGACTCCAGGGTGCCTTCGACGATGCGGCGCTCTGCCGCTTGATTCAGAACCATGATGACAAGGCGCCGATTGGCTGCAGCCTCAGGCGTATCGGGCAGCAAAGGCAGGGAAGATCCCATACCGATAATCTGCGCAAACTGCTGGGCCGGGAGACCACCCTCCACCAACGCCCGGCGGGCAGCATTGGCGCGATCAGTTGACAGCTCCCAATTGGTGTACTGCGCAAAATCGCTGCCGAACGGGACGCTGTCGGTGTGGCCGTAAATACTGATCTTGTTAGGTATGTCCTGCAGCACATTGGCCATGGCCCATAACACTTCCAGCGCGTAGGGCTGCATTTGCTCGGAGCCGGAGGGAAACAACGGACGGTTCTCGCGATCAACAATCTGTATGCTCAGGCCGAGTTCGGTTACTTCCATCGTGAGGCTGTCAGAGAACCACTCAAACTCCTGATTGCCCGCGATGATCTCTTCTACCTGCCCTCGCAGGCTTTCCAGCAGTTCAGTTTCGCGCAAACGTGCCAGCTCAATGTATTCAGCGTTCTCCAGAACTTCACTGGCTTCCGCAGCCTGCTCCTGGTCTGCCTGAACCAGCGCCAGGTTCAGACCCTGGTTGGGAAGCGTCAAGGGTCGTCCCTGCAAATCCAGTACATATGGCGTGCCGCCGTCACCCGAATTGGCCAGGCTGGTTGGGTCCGAAAAATACCCGGCTATAACCATTTTCTCCAGCTCGGTAGTACTTTCAATCAGCCACAGCACCAGAAAAAACGCCATCAAGGCCAGTGCAAAATCGGCGAACGCAATTTTCCATGAGCCGCCATGAGCCCCGGCGGCATACTTTTTGACACGTTTGATGACAATGGTCTGTTCTGACTTTTGCAAAACAATTCTCTACTGCAAATGAATTTACCACCGCCTAGCGGCTGCGGATATGTTCGTCCAGTTCTGTAAATGAGGGTCGATCGCCCGAATACAGAGTCTTGCGGGCAAACTCGACGGCCAGCTGCGGGGGCAAGCCATTGGAGGTGGCCACAATGGCCGCTTTGACGCACTCAAACATTTTGATTTCTTCCTCGGCAACCTCCGCCAGGCGATTGCTCATGGGGCCAACAAAACCATAGGCGGCAAAAATGCCGACGAAAGTGCCCACCAACGCTGCCGCCACACTCTGACCAAGGGCCTCGGGCGGGCCACCGAGCTTTTGCATGGTGATCACGATGCCCAGTACCGCAGCAACGATGCCGAACCCAGGCAGTGCATCGGCAACCCGGTGCACGGCATGCGAAGGTTCACTCAGCTCATGCATCTGGGTTTCAATTTCAGCATCGATCATGGCTTCGATTTCGTGCGGCGCCATGTTGCTGGTTGTCATGATGCGCAGGTTGTCGGTCAAAAATTCAATGATGCGCGTGTCTTTCAGCAAAGCGGGGTAGCGCGTAAAGATGCCGCTTTCAGCAGGCACCTCGATATCGGCTTCGATTGACATCATGCCTTCGCGGCGCGCTTTGTTGAAAATATCAAACAACAGGCCAAGCAGGTCGAGATACAGTTTTTCACTGGTAGCAGAACCCAAGATCGCCCGTGGCAGACGTTTGCCGGTTTCTTTGACCAGGTGCATACTGTTGGAGATGAGAAACGCACCCAGCGCCGCACCGAAGATGATGATGAATTCTGATGGCTGCCATAACACGCTCAGCACACCGCCGTGCATGATGTAGCCGCCGGCTACGCTGAACAGCACAAGCAGAAATCCGATAATAAACAACATGACCTGCTTAACCTCTGGCTGGATAAAATTTCACCGCTACCTCTACATCGGACGATCCCAGAAAAGCATTAGCCCCGGCGGCGGAATTACGCCAAACTTGTGCGTCAGGACTGCCTTGATTAAGCTGTCACCTGACAAACTTAGTGGACCAGCGTGACAGCCCACAGCCCGGCTGGCCGAACAGGAAATTCATGAAAGATTCGCTTTTCATTCTGATGCAGTACCTGCTTCCTCAGCACCTGCTGTCCCGGCTGGCGGGCAAACTGGCCGGCTGCGAGCACCCGGCAGTAAAGACGCGGTTCATACGCTGGTTTATCCGTCGCTACAAGGTCGATATGTCGCAGGCGCAAGAGTCTGATCCGGCAGCCTACGCGAGTTTTAATGCCTTTTTCACGCGCGCATTGAGAGCGGACGCTCGGCCCGTCCACGGCGATGAGACCAGCGTGATCAGCCCGGCCGATGGCGTCGTCAGCCAGCTGGGGCCGATTCGCAACGGCTTGCTACTGCAGGCAAAAGGTCGCCGCTTCAGCCTGCGAGCCTTGCTGGGCGGCGATGCGGCGCTGGCAGCAGAGTTCGACGAAGGCTCTTTCGCCACCATCTATCTGGCACCACGCGATTATCACCGGGTGCACATGCCACTGCCGGGCGTGCTCCGGGAAATGACCTATGTGCCCGGAAAACTGTTTTCAGTGAACCAACTGACCGCTGAACGAGTAGACCACCTGTTCGCCCGCAATGAGCGCCTGGTTTGTATTTTTGACACCGACTGTGGCCCCATGGCGTTGATCCTTGTCGGCGCCATGATTGTCGGCAGCATTGATACTGTGTGGGCGGGCCAGGTTTGCCCGGCACCGCCCCGCTTGCGCAAAACCGATTACCGGCTACAGCACCCTGCCGTTGAAATCGCCCGGGCCGGTGAAATGGGCCGGTTCAAACTGGGATCCACCGTTATCGCCGTGTTTGCGGAGAACAGGGTGGAACTGAATTGGAAACTGCGAGCAGGGAAAACCATCAGCATGGGTGAAGTGCTGGGCACCGTGATTGAAGAAGAAGACCTGAGCTGACGACTGGCACACTGGTCGAATCAGCCTGAAACCGATAAAATCGCCGCCTTTGGACGACTATCCAATACCTGATACCCGATACCTGTCGAGACACAACTATGAGCAGATTTGAAAATGTCACTGTGGTCAAAGCCGCCAACATCTATTTCGACGGCAAGGTGAGCAGCCGCGTTGTCGAGTTCGCCAACGGCGACGTAAAAACTCTGGGTATCATGATGCCTGGCGAATACCGGTTTGGTACCGAGAAGAAAGAGATCATGGAGATACTGTCCGGTCAGGTGGAGATCTTGCTGCCTGGCGAGGACCTGTGGCGCAAGATTTCGGGCGGCGACACCTTTGAGGTAGCGCCTGACTCGGCGTTCGACATCAAGGTTATGTCTGTGACCGACTACTGCTGTTCTTATATTGGCTAAAGGCTTTTACTGACTAAGGGCTGCCAGCCTTAGCTACCCAGAAAGGTCTGATACGCGATATTGTCAGTTTCTTCCTGAAACTGATAGGGAATATCGCGCACAAAACCATCAAACGCGGCAGCATCTTCCGGCTGTACCTGCAAACCAACCAGCACTCGACCATAAGCGGCACCGTGATTACGATAGTGGAACATAGAAATGTTCCACTGTTCGCCCAGCAAATCCAGAAACGTCATCAGCGCACCGGGGCGCTGCGGAAACTCGAAACGGAATACGCGCTCGTTCAATGCTCTGTCACTGCGCCCACCAACCATGTGGCGAATATGCAGTTTGGCCGCCTCATTGTGCGTCATGTCATGCACTTCAAATCCTTTGCCGCGCAGTGTCTTTACCAGTTTTTCGCGTCCACCGGCCGGATCGTCGATTTCAACACCAACAAATATTTTCGCCGCCGTCGAATCCCCGTATCGGTAATTGAACTCCGTCACACTGCGTTTGCCCAACACCCTGGAGAAGCGCCGAAAGCTACCCGGTTTCTCATCCAGCGTGACCGCCAGCACCGCTTCCCGACTTTCACCCAGTTCCGCCCGTTCCGAGATATGACGCAAACGATCAAAGTTGACATTGGCGCCGGTCACCAATGCCATCAAGCTCATACCCCGGAGTGACTGCTCCCGCACGGCTTTTTTGAGGCCGGCCACGGCAACGGCGCCTGCGGGTTCGGTGACCGCGCGGGCGTCATCAAAGATATCCTTGATAGCGGCACAGATCTCGTCAGTGGTCAC
>Ga0136557_1000911_pt1 | contig 20800 bp, 19 predicted proteins | sample AntRauTorckE6832_FD_104796 | JGI IMG/M metagenome (GOLD analysis project Ga0136557, IMG submission 104796) | Saline lake microbial communities from Rauer Islands, Antarctica - Metagenome Torckler E6 #832 | ecosystem: Environmental > Aquatic > Non-marine Saline and Alkaline > Saline | place...
AATGCCGCATATACTGTATTTGTATAAAAAAATACAAATACAAAAGCTGTTAATAAGATTTTAGACTTTACTGTTTTAATATTCATTTACAAAAAAAGTCCTGTATTTTTATGGTCAAAATTTTAGATTTTAAAATCAAAAGGTACACTAAGACTGAAGCTTACATCTGAATTATTGCTGAAAAGCCCAAGGCTTAATGTTGTTCTTACAGATCTTTTATGACTTATTTTCCAGTTTGTGCCTATTGATACGGACGATGAGTAACCTCCCGAAGATGAGTTTTTACCAGCATTTTTCCAGTAATAATCTGAAGGAAAGCTGTATGAGTAACTAAACCCGACACTTAATGAAACAAGGTATGAAAGGGAATAACCCATTCCTATATTTGCTCCAATAGATTCTCCCGGTTTTATTTTATAGATGTAAAGCCCCTGATCTTTTTGATCTTGGTCAGAGTTATAACTTAAACCGTCTATAGCAAAGTTTTTATAATATGAAATTCCGCCGTAAGCCATAACAGGATCTATGGTTTGGCTGAAGTTTGCTCCAAAAGACATAGAGTAACCTCCATCTCCTGTTGCAAGTTCATCTTCGTCTGTTTCATATGGATTTGAACCAAGAGGAAAATTAATTCCAGCACTTACGATTGTGGTGGGAACTCCTGTTCTCGGTTTAAAAGGCTGATATTGAACTGTTAGTCCTGGGTCGCCTATGCCTGTTCCTGTTTTAGACTGATCTTTACTGTCAGAATATTTTAAAGCATATGAAAATGAAGATGAAAGAGTAAGATTGTTTAAAAGAGGGTATTTTAATGAAAGTGAGTTGTTAAGACTGTGTGAATTAACATGCCTTACTTTGGTGCTTGTGTTTCCGTCTTCATCTTCAATCTGTTTTAACTGGTCATAAGTGTCTCCGCTGTAGCTTATGCCGTATGAAAGACTTACTGTTCCCGGTGTGGCAAGTGTATATTCCCGCCCTGCTGCATCAAGAATGTCTTCTTCTTCTTCTTTTTTTTCCTCTTCTGTCTGTTCAAGCTCGTTCATTACTTCTTCTGCTTTTTGCTTTTTCTCCATCTGGTTTAAAATACTTTCAAGCTTTTCAAGTCTTTCTTCAATGCTTGATGGAGGTTGAGAGCCGTTTTCTTCGGAAAACAGATTATTCGGATTTATAAAAAATAGAAAAAAAATCAAAAAAATAATAACTATTTTACCTGATGCTGTTTTTCTGTAAAAATTAATCATAATCTTTTCTTTCGAATCACAGTATAAAGTTAAAAGGGACTCTCAGGCTGAAGCTGAAGTCTTCATTGCTGTTTCCAGAGCCTATTCCAAGGCTCATGAAAATTTTTCTTTTTTCTGTTACCTGCCATGCAGTGCCAAGAAGTATTTCATATTCAGAAGTAGATGATGATTCAACATTTCCGCGTGCCCGCCATTTATAATCTGTGGGGAATTTGTACAAAAGTCTGAACCCCAGACTTACAGAAATATTTTCAGAAATAACATAACCTGCTCCTGCGTTAAATCCTGTTTCATCACCCGGCTTAACTTCTTTTAAAAATTCGCCGGTTTCGCCGGTGGTAAGCCTGTTTTTATAAAAAAGGCCGTCTTTTTTCAACTTGTAGGAATAAAACCATCCCCCGTAGATAAGTGTAGGGTTGATTTTTTTGCTTAAATTGACTCCGAAATTTAAACTATGGACTCCGTCTCCTGTAGGAAATTCAGTCTGAGGATTTATTTCATAAGGACTTCTTCCCATGGGAAAGGAGACTCCTGTGCTTAAAATTACGCCCGGCATAGACTCAGTTTCTTTTACAGGCTGATAAAGTATTCCCATGTAAGGATCTCCAAAATCTTCAATATCTGCTGTCTGACCCTGGCGGTCATCATAAACTGAAACAAATGGCACATCCATAAGAAAGCTTAGGTTATCTTTAAGAGGGTATTCAATGCTTACAGCATGAACCATTCTGTGTGTAGCCTCTCTTTCAAAGGCTGTTCCCGATTCCTCTGAAGATTGAATCTGGTCATAGTTTTTACCGAAATACTTAAATGAATAATCAACCCCTATAACTCCTGGTGCCCTTAGTGAATAATCTCTTCCTGCTGCTGAAACAAGTTTTATATAATCCTTTTCTTTAATTAAATCTTTTTCAGCCTTTTTTTCTTCTTTTTTCTCTTTACTGTCGTTGAGCTCTTTTATTCTTTGTTCAATTTCAATTATTTTTTTTTCTGTTTCACTTAAATTTTCATCGGTATTTTCTGCAAAAGCGCCAGTTACACTGATAGAAAATAAAAGCATAAAAAAAATTAAGACGTTTAATTTAGATTTTATTATTTGTAAATCTGCCATGGACCAATATCTTCCTGTCTGTAAAACTCTGTATTATCTGTTATATCTCTTCCCGGAGTCATAAGGGTTTCCTGATAATCTTTCTTAATATATCTTAGATCTTTCTGTGAAAGTTTAAGTGCAGATGAGGTTTTTTCTTTATCTGCCCAGACTATGAACATGATATTGTCATCCCATATTTTTTTAAATTTATCCATGGAATAGCTGGAATTGCCTATGAAAGGGTCTGCAACAAAAGCATGATCTTTGTAAATTCCTTTTAAAACTACAAAGTGTTTGTAGTTGAAAACACTTATAGGAACTATGCAGGGCCAGTGATCTTTATTTCGTAAATCTTCGATGGAAGCTTTATATCCACCGCTTTTGTAGCCTATGGCATCAAGAAACTGCTGCATATCCCATAGTGAAAAAGCTCTGAGCTTTTTTATCTGTTCCTTGTCTCCAAATTCCATTAAGCCTCTTATTACCTGACGTTCATTTAAGCTTTCATTGAGATAATAATTCAAAATTGTTGCAAGAGCTGCTGAGCCGCAGCTGAAATCGTGTTCTTGTTGTATAATATTTTTGAATTTTTCTTCATTGAAAGGTTTTATATCTTCTCTTATCCTTATTTCCTGATTAATACCTGAATAAAAAACAGAGGTTTCTTTATCAGTTCCTGCTTCAGGAAAGAAATTAGGTAAAAGGGCTATTAATATTGTAAAGGCTGCTGCAAAATGCATGTTTTCTCTTTCATGCTTATTAAGTTAACAAAAAATCGCAGTTAGCTTTAGCGAAAACCGCCGTTTTATTATAATTTACAAAAAATTTCTGAACATGGGTTAGTTCAGGTTTTTGGGTATTATATCTTTAATAAGATGTATAAATAAATTTCAGGTGTTTTTAATATTTAAACATTGTTCGGTATTCGGGCAAAAAAAATATAAATAAACTTATAGCATATAAATAATCCTGTGTATACAGTAAAATCAGGGAGAATCCCACCAGTTGCTGTTATTATTTGTAAAAGCTTCAGTTATATTATGCTCAGTATATCCCATAATAGAATGAATCCCGGAATGATTTGCTGTATCCGGGCTTAAAATAAGGAAAAAACCCTTATCAGAGTCGGTAGAATCAAAATTAAATTCTTTTTGTCCAAGATTTTGTCTTGTAACTATGTTGACAGGGGTAGTGTCATCGGTGGTATCGGTAGTTAGTATAGGGTTGTATGCTCCTGTAAAGGACTCAAAATTTCCTGAAATGGTTCCATTCAGCCTGTTTGTACCGATTATAAGTCTTTTAAGTTCAGGGTTAGATGAATTTAAATCATTAAAATCTGCTTTAAGAATAAAGCCGTCCATTGTAAGGTTTTCGGTTTCATTTCCGAACTTAAGGTTGGTCCAGTTCTGATCCCAGCCTGAGACCGAATTACGCTCATAATAACCTAGTTTCATAGATTCGATTTCTGTATATGTTTCAATATGAGTATTTATAAACATTCTTGTGGTGTTCTCTGTTATAGAAAAATCTGTTAAAGCTCTTTGTCCGGTAGTTGTTTTCATTTCATCTTTAGAAAGCTCATCCAGGCAATATACTTTGTCAGGTATACTGAAAAGAACTAAGCAAAAAGTAAATATAAAAAAGTATTTTAATAAACTTATCATAATCAGTTACCCATCCCCAGATTTCTTCCGGGAAGTTCTATGCTCATATTATGAACTTTGATTCCGTCTATGGCCGCTGGGCCGAAATCGTTGCTTTCAATATGAATATTTTCCATTCTTACAGAGCCGGTCATTGGTGTTGAAAGAAATATTGCAGGTGAGTTGTCTGATTCTCTTACGCCTATATCAAATGTTGCAGGTTTGTTGTTTTGAAAATCCCCTATTTTAAATCTTCCTTCAGATACCCAGGTTGTAGGGTCTGAGGGGTCATCAGAGTGCCCTGAGAATGAATTTGAGATATAAAGATTATCAAAACCAAGCCAATGATCATTTGCAGGATCTCCATACTTGTATTTAAAGGAATTTATTTTTGCTTTGAAACCTGCTTCAAAATCTATACCTGCATCATGTGCTCCAAAGTAGAGGTTCCACTCAGGAAAACCGGTTCCTGTAATAGCAAGACTTCCGATTTCAGTTCCGTTAAAATCGATTGTTCCGGCTTGAAAAAAGGATAGGGTTTCCCAGTCGCTGCATTCCATTGCCACAAATGGTTTTGAATAATGATCCACAGATTCTTCGGGATTTGCAATATCAATGTTAAGATGACCCATTACACCGTCACCGTCAACATCGACATCTCCTGTATTGTATGTATACAGCTGCTTAATATCTCTGAAGCCTAGATAACCGGCATCAGTTTCATCTGCATCTATAAATTTTAATGATGAGCTTTCATGGTACACAACAGCATTGTCTATTGCAACAGACATTCCTGCCTGTGCTGTCTGATTTTTAAGTTCTTCGCGGCTTAGCTCAGTTATTGCATTGCCGTTGCTTAGAATAATCAGATTCAGAGCTGTAATAAAGATGATATTTTTCAACAGTCTAATCATAAAAAAATCAGTCATTAAAGGTTGGGGTTATTTCGATTGTACCGCCAAGTATTGCTGTTTTGCCTCTCCCTCTTTCTATGGTAAGGAGTATCTTATTGTTATTCATTGCTTTGTTTTCTTTTTTATCAGTTTTGTTCGTAAAAATAATAATATCCCTCGTGGAAGAACCGATATCAGTTTCAACGCTTGGAAGCTTTGCTGTTATTCCGGAACGGTTAAGAGAATTTTTTCTTATGTAATCTTTTGTCAGGTCCTGTGAGATTCCTTTGTTGTAAAGATTTATTGCTGTTAGAGTGGTGCATATACCGGAAAGTTCTATTGAAAGATGTGAAATAGGAAGAAGGAAACCGTTTTCAGATAATAGTTTTTCTTTACTATTATTTTTATTTATTTCTGCATTCGGGTTATCTATATCGTTTTGGATTAAACCGACATTTCCAACCTGATCCCCGAAAACTTTACGAAGATTGGCATTGGCATATTGTCCTACTTCTTTTATAGGCTTGAAATGAAGTATAGAGTATTCATCATGGGCACTGACCTTAACTCCTGCTTCTGTTATGGAGCCATAACCGTCTGTGTCAGTGTATGATATATCTCCGTACTTTATTTTTATGAAGATTTCGCCAAGCTCAAAAACTATACCTGCTTTTCCTGTTACTTTTTTTAGCTGATTAGGGTTAAGAGCCTGGGAATTTAAAACAGGAATAAAAATGAAAGAAAAAATTATTATGTAAAGAACAAATCTTTTCATTTATTTTTCTCCCTGTTTAGATTTTGTGATGAAAACCCCTCTTTCCGGATTCCGGGAAGAGGGGTTCAGAGTTACTGCTTAACTTGTTTCATTAGTGAGGTGCGATTTCAAGCTGTCCGCCAAGGATAGCCATTGTAGAGTCGCCGGACTTTTCAATTGTGATGAATGTATTATGAGTAGCGTTCATGTAACCGCCACCAGAAGTGCTGTCAACTGTTCCGTCGCCATTGTCAACGCCGGTTGCAAGCTTAACTGATTTGAAATCATGATTTGTATAAGTTGCAATTTCAACTGTAGGAAGGCCTATTATAACACCACCAACTGCTCCAACGTCAGCTCTGGACATAGCATTGTTATATTCCCAGCCTAGTGTCAATGTTTCACATGTACCAACATCGATTGTTAGGGGAGAAATACCTGTTGTATTTCCTGCGATATAACCGTTTGCAGCTTGAGGGGTTCCGTCAAGCGATCCAGATCCTACAATACCTACGCTAGTACCGGTACCAAAAGTTGCATCCATTTGTGATACTCCGTAAACAGCATCATCAAGGATAGCATTTATTGTTATTAGTTTTTCCATTTCGTCTGCATGGTCAATCATAACACCGGCAGCTCCCATTCCATCGCCTACACCGTCTACATCCCAGTAAGTAGTATCTGCAAGGCTTTTCTGGTAAATAACTACATCGTCAACCGCAATAGAAACACCGGCCTGACCTGTTGCTGATTTAAGCTGATTGTTGTCCATTTTGTCAAGTGCTGATGCTGCCATCGGCATTGAAAGAACTGCTGCTGCTGTTAAAGATAAGATAAAACGTTTCATAAAATTCGTCCTCCTAGACAGGTTAGTTAAATAAGTTGTTTCCAACCTGCCAGAGGTAGCCCGGCCATCCTGAAATTAGGATCCGATCGGCTTTCCGGCCCCCGGTTACCCGGAGTGTGGCTTTTTCCTGGCAATCTCATTAAAAATTGTTCTTTGTTAACCCTTAAAGGGATATTTAAATTCTTTACCCCTCCTTTCCTTGCAACCTTTTTAATAACTCTGGCGGGAGTTTTGCTAAAAGGTTTTTATTTGAAACAAAGAACATTAAAAATTAAAAAGAACAATGTTTACTTGATGGTTTGAGGTTCACATAAACTATGTAAATGTGTCAATGAAAAAAATGTTTATTTTTTTATTTTTTTTTAGTTTTTTTGTAAGCTGTTGTTTTTATGTAAAATAACGGTGTTTATATGTGTTTTTTGATTTTTGATAAACATTGTTTCTTTATGTTAATGTGTTTTTGACTTTGTAAAGAATCATTAGGTTTGTTTTTTGATTTTGAAGTGCTTTTTACTCTCACAGGGGCACTGGGCACGGAAACCTGGGTCAGGTGTGTTTTTGATTACGGGTTTTGAGTTGCCGGTATAAACTTATTATTTTGCCACGAATGACGCTAATTTTCGCTAATGGGGCTTTTTTTCAAAAGCCCTGAAAAATTTGGGAATCGGTTAAAGATGGAAGGTTTTTTTAGCTTTTTTGAAAAAAGCGAATATTTGGGTTTATTAGCGTAATTAGCGGCCACAAATATTATACGAGGTTGTTTCAAAGTAATATTTTACGGGATTTAGAGACGCGATAAAGCACGTCTCTACCGGGAACCTGCTGTCTGGGTGAGTAAATATTAAGGTGATTGTAAATCGACAGCAGTTAAAGTTGTTCTGCAATATCCATGAATTCAACAGTATTTCTGATATTATCAAGATTTTTGTCGTTTAAGATTTTTTCTTTGTTATTATATCCTGCATTTACTGCTTTTTTTAAGTTTTCAAGTGCTTTGTCAGTTTTATGGGCTTCGGAATACATACATGCAGTATTAAACAAAATAACCGGATTTATATCATGGTATTTTTGAAGTTCTTCAAATTTTAATGCAGATTTTAAATAATCATTTTTATCAGCATACAAGTACGCAAGCTTTTGAATGACAACAGAATCTGAGTTGTCAATTTTGTAGGCTTTTTCATATAATTTAAGCGCTTTTGTTTCCAGACCTTTTTTAAAGTAAATTTCTGCTGAATTTTTCAATGAATGAAAGTTTGAATTATTAACCGAGAGAATATTGTTGTATGTTTTTAGCGCTTTTTCCTGACTCCCTTTAGCTTTATAAGCATCGGCAAGTTTTTCTTTTGCTTTTATAAAACCGGGATTTTTTTTAATGGATTTTTTTAAATTTTCTATACCAGCTGAAAAATTGTTTTCAATAAGTTCTGTAAGCCCAAGATAATAGTATAAAAGAAAATTATTTCCTTTTAGTTCGACTACTTTTGAAAAGTACTTTTTTGCTTTTTTATAATTATTGTTTTTTAGGTTAATAATTCCGAGTTGAATTTTTGGACGGAGGAGTTTGTTGTCTGTTTCAAGAGCTTTGGTGTAATACTTTTCAGCTTTTGAATATTTTTCCCATTTAAAATATAGATCACCAATTTTTGTTTTTATTTCATGGGCTTCAGGGTCTGATTCCAAAGCTTTTAATAAATAATTTTCTGCTTCAGAGTAATCTTTTTTTGAAAAAGAAATAACTCCAAGATTAAAATTTGCTTCAGGCGATTTTTTGTTATATTTAAGAGCTTTTTTAAAATATATAACAGCTTTTTCAAGCTGATTTTGATTCATATAAATTTTGCCAATATTATTGTAGGCAGGGTAGAATTCATTATCAATCTGTAAAACTTTATTAAATTGGTTTAAAGCTTTTTGGTAATTGTTTTTATACAAATATGCGTTTCCAAGATGTATTCTGGCTTTAATATAATCAGGATAAATTTGTAAAGTTTTATTTAAATGCACTATTGCTTTGTCATATTCGTGAAGTTTTATATATATCTTAGCAATATTTTTATTTCCTTCCATAAAATCAGGTTTAAGCTCAAGAGCTTTATTTAAATATTCTATAGCTTTGTTATACTCACCAAGTTTGTCGTATGTTGCCCCTATTTTAGCGTATGGCTCATAATAGCCGGGTTTTAAATCCAGGGTTTTTTTGAAATATTTTAAAGCTTTTTCAAATTCTTTGTCCTGATATAAAACAACCCCCATATTTAAAACAACTCTTGGTTTTTCCGGCGATTTGCTAAGACAATCCTTATGAAAACGTATAGCATCACTCCAAGTATAATTGCGTTTCAGTGTTAATCCTGAAAAAATTAATATAACCGCTGTAAAAAATACTGCGACATATTTATAATGTTTTTTAAACTGAAACATATAATAAACAACAGCAAAAAAAACAAAAACAGATGGAAGATATGTTCTGTGTTCAAAAACAAGTTCAAGAGCTATAAAGCTTGATTCTATTGCAAGGTTTCCGAAAAACCATAAAACTGCAAATGAGAAAACTCTGTATTTTTTTGCATAATAAATTGCTGCTGATATAAGACCAACAATTAAAAGTATCGATAATATTGTCGTAAAAGGATCGATTAAGGATGTTGAAACATTTATATGGTGTTCAAGGTTAAGCCTTGATGGAAGAGGCAAAAAAAGTATTGATATATAAAAGATTATAATTCTCGGCTGTGTTAAAAGCCTTTCTGTAAGTGTAAAATCCCTGTAATTATAACCTGAAAGAATTCTCTCCAGGGGCGAGTCACCAAGGAAATACAATGCTATTAATATAAAAAACGCTACACCTGAAATAATCCATTTATAATTTTTTTTAAGAAAATCGGTATTTAAATTTTTAATAAAAAACCAGTCGTAAAGTAGGATAAAAACAGGAAGGGTTGCAGCTATTTCTTTGCTCAGGAGTGCGCATATAAAAAAAATAAAAGACAGGGCAAAGTACAAAATCTGACTTTTATTTATTTTTGATAATTTTATAAATTCAAGTCTTGCTTTTATATAGGTATATAAGCTTAGCAGGTAAAAAAGTGCGCACATGCTTGTCATTCTTTGTACTATATAGGTTACAGATTGTGTGTGTACCGGATTTACAAGCCAGACAAGGGCTGCGACTGCTGCTGTTATGTTGCTTTTATTTCCTGTAAGATACAGGGTTTGTCTGAATATGAGAAAAATTACAAAAGCGTTTAATATATGAATAATTGTATTTACGTAATGGTATCCCTGAGTTTCATATCTGTGGAAAAAATAGTCTAATGCAAAACTTAAGTTAGGTATAATTCTTGAGTCACATGGAAATTTTTCAAGTTTTTTTAAATAGTCAGGTTTTATTTCAGTCATTCTTACATATGGATTGTCTTTGATATTGTGCATGTCATCAAAAACAAAGGGTGCATCAAAGCTGTTTGAGTAGATAATAAAACCTAGTGAAGCAATAAGAATAAAAGTAATTAATAAAGGTTTTTTATTAAATAAGTTTTTTATTAAATTCATATGCGACTCTTTGAGTTGATTTGAAATGCTCAATTTTTAGCGCAGCTGATTTGTTTTGTAAATATAAATCTGGCATACAAACCCTGTTTACAAGATTTTCATTGTGGAGTTTGGGGAATCAGAAAGCGCAGTGACTGTATAGACGCGATTTATCGCATCTTTAAACACCCTCTGTTTGTTTTGTAAGTGTTTGATATAATTAAACTCATTGTTTTGTGTGTTCCGGTGTTAATAAGCAGATGAAAAACACAAACATTCAGGCAGGAATAAATTCAGTCCTGTGGCGGCCATTGCTTTTAGCAAGATAAAGAGCCTCATCAGCACGTTTTAAAAATGTATCTTCATTATCTTTTTCACTGAAAACAGCAACACCAAGGCTTATTGTAACTGTTCCTGCTGTTTTAAACTGATTTTCAGCAATGATTGTTCTAAGCCTTTCTGCAATGGTTAAAGCCCCTTTTTTTTCTGTTTCACTTAAAAGGATCATAAATTCTTCACCACCCCATCTTGCAAAAGTGTCGGTTTCCCTTAAAGCATCGGAAATTCTCGAGGTAAGTTCTTTTAAAACCCTGTCTCCGGTATCGTGGCCAAAATTGTCATTTATTGATTTGAAATGATCAATATCAAACATTATTATAGAAAATTTTGAATCATACCTTTTTTGCCTGCAGACTTCAGATCGTAAAATTGAAAGAAAATTTGATCTGTTGCTTATTTTAAGCATCTGATCAGTCTGGGACATTTTTAAAAGTTCCTGTTCTGTCTTTTTTTGTTGTTCAATATCCCTTGCAACTGAATAAATCAGACCATCTTCCTGGTCTGTAAAAGAATTCCATGAAAGCCAGTTATAAGAATTGTCTTTTTTTAAAAATCTGTTTTCAAAAGATTTTGTGTTTTTACCCTGCAAAAGATCTGAAGCTGTTTTTTTTGTTTTTTCAACATCATCCGGGTGTATAAATTCTATGTAGGGCCGGCTTTTAAGTTCTTCTTCACTCCACCCTAGAGTTTTGTTCCACATGGGAGATAATTGTCTGAAGTAACCGTCTGTTGTGGTAATACAAATCATATCAAGGGATACTTCAAAAAACATATCCCTTTCTTTTGAAAGTTCTTTTTCCCTTGTTATTTCCCTTGATGTTCCAATTATTTCATTTATTTTATTTTCTAGAAAAACCGGAGTAAGCGTTGTCTGCCAGACTTTTCTGCCTCCGGGAAGATCAAGAACCTCTTCATAATTTATAGGTTTTTTTGCTTTAAGGCATTTCATATAATTGGCAGATACCTTGGCTCCTAATTCTTTTCCGAGTATTTCTTCTGGAGTTTTGTTTTTAATATCTTTTGTTGAAAGTCCTGTAAGTTTTTCATGTGTCGGGTTGAGTCTTGAAAATCTGAAATTATTATTTTTATCTACATTCATAAGAAAAATTGCATCAAGTGTGTTATTGAAAATGGTATTATATTCAGAAAGAACTTCCTGGAGTTTTTGCTGGTTTTCTTTATCATCGGTAATGTCATGCTGAATTGACACAAAGTTCTCAATTTTTCCGTTTGCGCCTTTAATAGGTGTTATTATCTGGAAAGCATAGTATCTTTCGCCGTTTTTCTTTTTGTTAATTATCTCTTCCTGCCAGCTTCTGCCTGATTTAATTGTTTCCCATAATTTTTTATAATATCCTTCAGGCATTTCACCGCTTTTTAAAATATCAGGTCTTTTCCCAATAACCTCATCATAATTATAGCCTGTAAAGTTGAGAAAAGCAGGGTTTGCATATATTATTCTGCCGTTTAGTCCGGTTATAAAAAAGAAATGCTTTGCATTTTCTATGCTCATTTTGAAAAGATTCAGCTCTTTTTTTAATTTATGATTTTTTGAAGCTAATTTTAAATTTAAATCATCTATATCCATCTGTTGCTACTCCATAAATTTGCAGGTAAAAACCTTGAGGCTTAATGTTAAGCGGGGTAAAACGGTTAATTGTTTATTTTATTTCTGTACAATAAAATAAACAGTGTAGTAATTGGCCGAAAAACAGCCTTTTTTGTTCAGCAACTATTGTAATATATAGTCCAAAGAAGACAGACCTCAATAAAAAAGTATTATTTTTTTTCAGCCAGAAAAAAGTTGAAACCGTAAATACTATAATGCATGATAAAAGTCTTAAAAATTTCATTTAAATATAACAAAATTAAATAACTGATTAATCAATTGCTGAAAATGCTGAATACTGACAAGTTTTAAGTTGTTTATAATTATTTCAAAAAGTTTTACTTTAAAATCGGCAAAAGCTTTTTTTGTTACTCCATTATTTAAATTTAAAGGGGGTGTTTGTATGAAAAAAAAGGACGAAAAGTCAAAAGAAGAAAAAGCTAAGAAAAAAAGCAGTTCTTTTACCACAAAGTATGATCCGGACAGGCTAAGGGAGCTGATAGAGCAAGGTAGAACAGCAAAAGAGATCATGAAAGAGCTTGGTATCGCAAGGTATACTCTTAATGAACATCTTTTGATGCTCCAGAGAAAAGACAAGAAAGTCTATCATATTGATGGACTTTTTGATTATACCGATGAAAAGCGGCAGAGAAATAAAGTCAGAAAACATGACGGTATTTTGATCCCGCCGTCTCTTATAGAAAAAAGCGCGCTAAATCCCGGAGATAAATACGAAATTCTAGTTGAAAAGGGACATGTTGTACTAAAAAAAGTAGAGGATGATGAGTAGTCTTCGTTAATTTAACAAACAGGAGGTCATATGGCTTCTGAGCCTGAAAAGGGTGATTTCAGAATAAAGGAAACATGGAGCAATTTCGATAATAAATATTTAAAATACGATATACATCCCTGGGTTTTTTTTGCAGGCGGAGGCATAATTATTTTAGGGGTTATACTTACCCTTATTGCCGGAGAGGCTGCAAATGATGTTTTTTCAAGTATACAGGGCTGGATTGCCAATTATACAGGATGGTTTTTTACCTTTGTAATGAATGCGGTGCTTGTATTTTGTATATTTCTGCTTTTTACTGAATTTGCAGAATACAGAATAGGAGGTGAAGACGCAGAGCCCGAGTTTTCAACAATAGGCTGGTTTGCCATGCTTTTCAGTGCAGGTATGGGTATAGGGATTTTGTTTTACGGTGTAGCAGAGCCCATGTTTCATTTTGTGGCAAATCCTTTTACTGAACCTGGTACTGCAGAAAGTGCCAAAGCAGCTATGGAGATTACATTTCTTCACTGGGGACTTCATCCATGGGGTATTTACGCCATGGTAGGTCTTGCTCTTGCTTTTTTCGGATTTTCAGAAGGTCTTCCCCTTTCCATAAGAAATATATTTTATCCGCTTTTGGGAAATAAAATTTATGGATGGATCGGAAACCTTATAGATATTCTTGCAACAGTAGCTACTTTGTACGGTGTTGCAACATCTCTTGGTCTTGGTGTTCAGCAGGTCAATGCAGGTTTAAGCCATTTGTTTGAAATTCCACAGAATTCAACTGTGCAGGTTATTCTTATTGCCGGAATTACTGCTATTGCAACATGGTCGGTTGTAAGAGGTCTTGACGGCGGTATTAAGGTTTTAAGTCAGATAAACCTCTTTTTTGCAGCAGCTCTTATGATTTTTGTTCTTATTCTCGGCCCGACTATGTTTATTTTAAACGGTTTTATGGAAAATGTGGGTAATTATCTGCAGAATTTTGCTTCACTTACGACATGGAATGAAACATATACCGGAAGTGACTGGCAGAATGGATGGACAATTTTCTACTGGGGCTGGTGGATTGCCTGGTCTCCGTTTGTGGGCATGTTTATTGCCAGGGTATCCTACGGCAGAACCATAAAAGAATATATTTTAGGTGTTTTGCTTATTCCGCCAGTTGTTACTTTTTTCTGGATGACTGTTTTCGGAAACAGTGCTATTTTTATTGAAATGATGGGGCAGGGCGGACTTGCAAAAGCTGTTCAGGAAAATATTCCGGTTTCGCTTTTCGTATTTCTTGAAAATTTTCCTTTTTCACTTGTTACTTCTCTTCTTGCTGTGATTGTTATAATCACATTTTTTGTAACATCTTCTGACTCAGGTTCCATGGTAATCGATATTATTACTGCAGGCGGAAACCCTGATCCTCCAAGACCACAAAGGCTTTTCTGGGCTGTTATGGAAGGGCTGGTTGCATCTGCCTTGCTTCTTGGCGGAGGTCTTGTAGCTCTTCAGACTGCTGCTATTATAACCGGTCTTCCTTTTGCTGCTATTGTTCTTCTTATGTGCTGGGCTATATACAAAGGTCTGGATAATTACAGAAAAAGACTTGAAGAGGAAGAAGATGATTAAAAAATCAGGAGGCCATAAAATGAAGAAAATAATAAGTTTTTTTGTTTTTTCCTGTGTTGTTTTATATTCTGCAGGGTCTTGTTTTGCACAGTCAAATGAGCCGGTTCGTCTTGCTTATGTAAAATGGTCAACAGAGATTGCAAGTACAACACTTGTAAAGGCGGTTTTTCAGGAAAAGCTTAATACAGAATGTATAACTGTTCCCATGAAAGCCGATGAAATGTGGGAAGCTGTTGCCAAAGGAGAAGTAGACGGAATGGTTGCAGCATGGCTTCCGGGAACACATGGACATTATTATAAAAAATATAAGGATAAAGTTGAAGATCTTGGCCCTCATATTGATAAAACACGTATAGGTCTTGTTGTTCCAAAAATTTCTGTGGGAAGGCAGACAACAGGTTCGGGAATGATTGTAGAGCCTTATATAAAAGCAGAGTCGATTTCTGATCTTAAAAAATACAGAAAAGAATTCGGCGGAAAAATTATAGGTATAGATCCTGAAGCAGGAATTATGAAAAAGACACGCGATGCAATGAAAGCTTATAATCTTACAGGTTACAGACTTGTTGAAGGTTCCGAGTCTGAAATGACTGATATTCTTGCAAGGGCTATTAAAAAGCAGCAGTGGGTTGTTGTAACAGGGTGGGAGCCTCACTGGAAATTCGGGCGCTGGAAGCTCGAATTTCTTGATGATCCGAAAAATATATATGGAGGCAGCGAGGCTATTCACACTGTTGTAAGAAAAGGCCTTAAAGAAGACAGGCCGGAAGTTTACAAAGTGCTTGATAATTTTAAATGGACAGTCGATGAAATGGAGCAGCTTCTTGTCTGGATAAGTAGTGATAATGGACAGTTCCCATATGAAAAAGCTTTGCGCTGGATGAATTATAATGAAGACAGGGTTGAATCCTGGATCAGGTAAAAAATAATCTGAAAACAAAATATTTTAAAAAGGGCTTTTCATTTAATTGTTAAGCCTCTTTTTTTATAGAAAACCCTTGTTCTATTCAGCTGATTTTTTAATTATCTCTCACTGGGGCACAAAGGCACGGAAAACCATGGCTTATACAAAATATTTTTTTGCCGCGAATGACTCGAATTTACGCAAATAAGGCTTTTTTTCAAAAAACCGTGAAAAACCCTGGGGCAGCAGGGGTAGAGACGCGATTTTTCGCGTCTCCATAGAGTTAAGACGCGATAAATCGCGTCTCTACGGGCTCCATATGATATATATCCGTGTATTAGGTTTTTCTGTGCCCCTGAGCCTTTGTTAGATCTATTTAAAGCACAGGCATAAGATCGCCTGCGGCAACGTCACCCTTAAGCCAGGCTTCTATCTGCACTTTGAGAAGAGAATATTTTCTAAAGCCCTGGTTCAAGACTTTTGAACCAGATTCATCAACAGCCACAAGAGCAGGAAAGGCTTTGACGCCGAGTTCTTTTGCTTTTTCCATATCTTTTAAAGCAAGATTTTTTACTTTTTCATCATAAAATTTATCCATGAAAAATTCTTTATCTATACCGATATCTTCGGCAATGGAGCAGAGATTATTCACATCTGATATGTCTTTTAAATTTTCATAAAAAGACTGATGTATTTTTATGTAAAAACTGTATGCAAGTTCTTCACTTTTTAATTTTGCAATCTGAAATCCTGTGCATCCCGGATCTGAAATGTATGGAAATTCTTTTGAATTTTCAAGCATATCAAGAGCTTTTATTTTTTTGCCGGTTTTTGTTTCAACCTCTTTCCAGTTTTTCCGTAAAAGTCTTTTTACTTTTTCATCAAGAACCAGATTTCTGTCAATTATAAGACCGCCCATAATATATGAAAACTCAACAGAGTTTTCAAAGTCGGCTTTAATTTTTTCAAGAGTATCTGTAAAAGCATAACACCAGGAACAAACAGGGTCTCCCACATAAATTATTTTTTTGTTCATCTGAAAGTCTCTCCGGAAATATTTTTTTTACATAATATAGTTGCTGAACGAAAACTGCCTTTTTTGCCCGGTTCTTAAGTTAGAATCAAAATTTAATCCTCAAAATACTCCAGTATTCCTGCGGTTAAATTTTTCATCTGCCGTAACTGAACAAAAGATTCTAGTTTTCGGCCAAATACTAAATACTAAAAAAGCAGCCTTAAAAAAAAGACTGCTTTTTAGTTTTTTTCTTTAACTCAGTTTTTTTAACCTATACCGCCTTTTATAATATTCAGTACAAGAACAATGACAGCTACAGGAACAAATACATACTTTGAGTAGAATTCAAACCATTTTCCAAATTTAAATCCGTCTCCTTTGTTGATTTCTTCTCTTGCTTTAGCAGCTCCGTAAATCCAGAAAAATACAAAAGCTGAAACAAGGGCTCCAAAAGGAAGTACGTAAACTGTTGTAATATCAGCCCATTTCCCGAAATAGGCCATATTAAGATCAAGGGGCAGGCCTGCTATAAAAGCAACTATTGATAAAATTATAACAGCAGGAGTACGGCCGATGCTGGTTTTGTCCATTATACCTTCCACAGCGGGTTCAAGCATGCTTATTGATGATGAAAGAGCTGCAAAAACAACTGAAAGGAAAAATACAATTCCGAATAAAGCTCCTCCGGGCATCTGGTTAACAATATTTGGAATGGTTATGAATAATAGTGCAGGGCCAGCTTTGGGGTCGAGATTAAAAGCAAAAACAGCAGGCATAATTACAAATGCAACAAGGATTGATGCGCAGAAATTAAATGTTACTGTCTGAAAAGCTGCTGATGGTATAGATGTTTCATCCTTTGCATAACTTCCGTAAACAAGCATGGTTGCTCCGCCAAGGCTTAATGTGAAAAAAGCCTGCCCAAGGGCCATTACCCAGGTTTCGGAAAGTGCAAGTTTTGACCAGTCAGGAAGAAAAATATATTCAAGGCCTCCTGCTGCACCTTCAAGTGTAAGAGATCTGAATAAAAGAATAATCAGCATTCCAAAGAAAAGAGGCATAATAATTTTATTTGCCTTTTCAATACCTTTGGCAACTCCGAAGTATACAATCCCAAGGTTTATCACAATTGCAATTCCATGCCATGGAACAGAAGCTGAGCTTCCTGCAAAAGTTGAAAAAAATTCAGCAATTTCAAGCTTTGCAAATTTGCCTGAAACAGCAAGTGCAAAATATTTAATTATCCAGCCTGTTACTATGGCATAGAAAATATATACAGAATAAATAGCAAGAACAGGTATAAATCCGAGAATAGTTCCCAGTTTTGTATATTTCTCATTTTTTTCTCTGAAAACATTTTCAAATGCGCCTATAGCACCTTTTTTCTGGCTTCTACCAAAAGCCCATTCTCCCATGAGACCGACAGCGGCAATTCCGAAAACAAAAATTATGTATGGTATTAGAAAGGAAGCTCCCCCGTATTCTCCTATTCTCCATGAAAAAAGCCATATGTTTCCAAGTCCTATTGCAGATCCGACACTTGCCAGTATAAAAGCAAACTTACTGGTCCAGGTTTCTCTCCCCATTTTATTTCCTTTCATCTTTTTTTGGTGGCTGAATAAAAAATTATGGTTTTCTGCTAAATACTAATTAGTTCTGATTTTTGTTTTTTGAAAAAATATTTTTGGTAAAATAAAAAGCAATATAAATAAATACAAAATCTCTTGCAAGATAATAGATATAATGAATATTTGTCACCTCTTCAGCAACAGAAGTAAAACATCCGCAGCTGATATTTAAACCTCTAGACATATTAAAAATTAAAGATCCTGTAAAAGCAGTTAAAAGACCAAAAGAAATTACAGCGGCTCCTTTAAGAAAAATTCCGCTTAAAAGCATTATCCCTGTAATATATTCAAGATACGGCAGGAAAACTGCGGTTTCATTAACAAGGTATTCCGGGAGAATCTGGTAGTTTTTTATAATCTCTGCAAATGAAGCAGTGTCAAGAATCTTTGTTAGGGCTGCTCCTGTAAAAATTAATCCAAGCAGAATTCTTGCAGTAAAAACAGTGTAGTCTTTAAAGTCTTTATCCATTTTTTTCTCCGAACCGGTTTTAATTTGAAAAGTTTAGATTTTAGTTTTTATCTGTGGGATAATTATTTTTCTGCCACACGCCCCAGCCGTTAATTAATATTTTTAAGTTGTTATACCCGAGTTCATTTAAAAAATTTTTCACTTTTAAGCTTAAATCGCATTCTTCGCCGTCACAGTATACTATAAAAAGCTGATTTTTATCAGGATAGGAGTTTAAAAAATCTATGGCTTTATCATCCATTTGGTCAGCAGGTATGTTTAAAGCTCCTTTAATATGGGACTGGTTAAAGTATTTTTCATATCTTGCGTCTACAAAAACAGCTTTGTTTTGTTTAAAAGCCTTTATTGCATGTTCTTTGGAGATATATAAATCAGAATTAGGCTTTTCATTTTTTTCATTCATTTGAATGCCGTTATCACTGAAATAATTTACAGTAAAACCTGCTGCGCCTGCTAAAATTAAAATAAGTACAATATCTGTTAAAACTTTTGGGGTTTTTTTAAGTAAGGTTAACATATTTTTATACCCTGAGTTTATGTTTTTATTAGTAAATTTGAAAGCCTGAATAACATAATTTAATAAAATTTTACACTTTTTAGTAAAAAAAATAATGACATGAATATGCTTCACATTTGAAAACAGTTCAATCCATGTCTGTTTTTTTAACAGATTTAAAAGAAAATTATGGTAATATTGAAATCAAAATTAAAACGATTTATTCTTGTCTAAGAGTTTATAAAGGATAAACAAAATAAAAAAGGTGAAATATGAATAAAAAGCACAGTCCTGTAAAAATAAACAGAGCTGAAACTAAATCATACAAAGATAATATGCCAGAAAATAATAAAAACAATTTTTTACCTTTCAATCTTCCTTTTGCATCTTTTACATATAAAAGCATGAGTATAAGCTATGATGGAAAAGATACCCATGTTAAAGCAAGAAATGTATCAATGGAAAATAATGAATTGAAAGATGAAAAACTCGAAGGAATAGTTCCCGGAGCAGATGCTTTTAACGAAGCTTTTAAAATTCAGACAAATATGATTAAAAGTTTTATAAGTGCTTTTAATCCTTTTTCATACATTCCTTCAGGTTTTAAAGATAAAAAGAAGTAGAATTTTTATATAAACCTTCTTTATAGTTTTTCATTTCATTTATAATATTTATGGGATATATAACCCTGAACTTTAAACGTGTAATATGAAAAAGATATTTTCCGGAGTTATATTATGACTGATTTTGAAAATTTTGAATTTTTTTCAGATGAAGATATTGAAAAAAGAAAAAAAGCGATTTTTGATGCCATGGGCAAAAGAGCTCAGAAATCTATATTAAAAAAAGGGTATGAAAAATGGGATCCGTTTCAGGAGCCAAAAGATCCCATAGAAATAAGAAAAGATTTATCAGGTTTTACAGTTAATCAGCTGGTAAACCGTTTTTTTTATGATTATCCCGAGCTTGAGAAAAACAATGCATACAGAAAAGTTGTTGAAGATATGGCTCTTGGCGTTGTAACAGATGATGACAGGATAAAAGCAAGTTATCTTTTTTCGAAATGGTACAGGAAAATTCTTGATGAATCGGGCATAGAGGATGACTGGGTTTAAGAGTGATCTGTTAGGTTTTATAGAAAATTCACACAATAGAGTTACTCTTTCTGATATTTTTCACAAATTTTCGGGAAGTGACAAATCTTTAACCCGAAGTATAAAAAAAGTATTAAGAGAACTTGTTGACCAGGGTTATATTGAATATGTAAATGAGGCAGGTCTTACTTTTGCTGAGATATCCTACAGTCGTCCTGTAAGACTTTCTGACTCAGTTGTTGTTTCCCCTCCCGGATTCGATTTTAAAAAAGAAAACAAAGATGATGTTGTTGTAAAAATGGAAAACTCCACTTCATTTGGAAGGGGTAATCATCCAACTACAAGACTTTGCCTTGACGCCTTTGAAAAATCTTTTGAATATACAAATTATTTTAATTCATCTGTTCTTGATATTGGCTGCGGTACAGGAATTCTTGCCATTGCATCCGTTTTAAAAGGTTTTGTGTCTGCTTATGCTGTGGATATAGATCCTGTGGCTGTTTTTGACACGCGGGCAAATATATATTTAAATAATCTTGAAAAAAAGGTTTCAGCAGATTTTGACTGGCCTTCTGACATGACGTTTGATCTTCTTTTTGCCAATTTAAGGCCCCCGACTTTAAAAGAATTTAAAACTTATTTTATAAAATATTTGAACAAAAAAGGTTTTCTTATTATCTCAGGTTTTAAAGATGATGAAAAAAATGAATTGTTAGACAATTTTTCTGGATATTTTGAAGTAATGGAATCTTTCCATGATAAAGACTGGTGTTCAGCACTTCTGGCTTTAAAATAATGGAAGTTTTGGTTGACTTAAGCATAAGTAAGCCATGATTTGATGAACTG
>Ga0136557_1000916_pt1 | contig 20756 bp, 24 predicted proteins | sample AntRauTorckE6832_FD_104796 | JGI IMG/M metagenome (GOLD analysis project Ga0136557, IMG submission 104796) | Saline lake microbial communities from Rauer Islands, Antarctica - Metagenome Torckler E6 #832 | ecosystem: Environmental > Aquatic > Non-marine Saline and Alkaline > Saline | place...
GAAAATGTACAGGCAGATTATAAATAAAACTTAGACTTTAAAGAATTAGATATGAAGTAAAAGGATAATGGAATGGAGGGGTTCAATGAATTCTTTATGTGATCTGGATAAAAAAGAGCTGATAACTCGTTTAAGAAGAATAGAAGGGCAGGTCCGTGGTCTGCAACGGATGGTAGACGAGGAAAAGTACTGTGTTGACATCTTGCATCAGATAAATGCTGTTCAGGGTGGGCTTAAAAAAGTTGGACTTAAAATTCTGGATAAACATGTTCACGGATGTGTTCAGAGAACAGTTAAAAATGAAGAGGGAGACGAAGTTATTGATGAATTAATGGGTGTCCTTGCTAAATTTACTGATTAATCTAAAAAAATTAATCCAAAAATTCCTAATGCGATTTTTTAAGGTATTAGGGATTTTTGGATTATGTAATTATTTAAATAAGCTAAAATTGATTTCATAAACCAGATATTCTGACTGTATTAAAATTAGGCCAAGAAGGAGAAAGATGTTTAATTCAAACAGTTGCAAGGCTTATTTAGCAGTTGGAAATATTGGCCTCTGCATTTATTTCAGCTGACAAATTATTCAAGTTGTGATTTAATAATAAAGAAAATATATCTGTTGTCTAATCTCATCCGAGAGCGGGGGACCCATTTTTTTGGGGCGAATCTATTTTATTAGAAGAAGACCTTTACTTCTAGCCCGACAGCTAACTCCGTAGACTTTATTAAGGGACAGACTGCTTGTCATGGCTTTAATTTAACTATTGACACTACAGTCTATCTGTAGTGTTTTTTGCATTTATAAGTGTTTTTAGTAGTGGGAAAATAAATGAAACAATTTGTTGCTGTAGGATTGGGAAGATTTGGAGCCAGTATAGCTACAACTCTGGCTGAAAATGGACATGATGTTTTAGCTATTGATCGTGATCCGGAAAAGGTACAGGCGATTAATGCAGATGTAACTCATGCTGTTGAAGCAGATGCCACTGATGAGGAAGCTTTAAAAACTTTAGGGGTTAGGAATTTTGATGTCAATGTGACTGCAATTAAAAGAGGTGAACAGCTCTACATTTCTCCAGGTGCAGATTATAAAATCATGGATGGAGATAAATTAAAATGATTTTTACCACTGGTTTGAGTAATTTTCACCAACAAAAAACAGTCAGGGATTTCCTGACTGCATAAAATTCTTTTATTAAAGACTGTGTTAGCTTATTTAAGCTGGCGCAGTTTTTTTATTCTTTCTTCAGTTGGGGGATGGGAACTAAATAATTTTGCCATTCCTTCACTTGAAAGTGGATTTAAAATAAACATGTGAGCTGCAGCTTCATTAATCTGCATCGGCTGACCGCCCTGACTGTAGTGCTCCATTTTCTCTAAAGCACTTGCCAGTCCTTCAGGATTACCCGAAATTTTTCCACCAGTTTCATCAGCAATGTATTCTCTGGAGCGAGAAATTGCCATTTTGATTAAAATAGCTGCCAGAGGTGCAAAGATAATGGCAACTAACTGCAGTAAAGCACCTGCTCCATTATTATTGCGTCGGCCGCCAAAAATCATTCTAAATCTGCCCATTCTTGCTAAAAAAGCTAGAGCTCCAGCCATCACAGCTGCCATAGTGCTAATTAGGGTATCTCGATTTTTAACATGGGCCAGCTCATGTGCAATTACTCCTTCTAATTCATCTTCATTTAAGAGATTAATCAGACCCTGAGTAACTGCAACAGCAGCATGCTCTGGATTTCTACCAGTTGCAAAAGCATTTGGCTGATTTGATGGTGTTAGATAAATATCTGGCATCGGCAGCTCAGCATTTTGAGTAAGCTTTCTCACTATATTATAAATTTCTGGTGCATCACTTTCACTTAATGGTTTGGATTTAGTCATTTTGATGGCGATTTTATCACTATTCCAGTAGCTGATAATATTAATTGCCAGAGCAAAGATAAAAGCCATCAGAACTCCATTCTCACCTGCAATTATTCCTCCCAAAAACATAAATATAATTATTAAACTAAACATTAATAAAAATGTTTTAGTACGATGCATAATTCTACCTCCTTCAGGTGAATATCTTTATTTCTAATATAATTTTACAGCAATTTTAACCGCTGTACAAATTAAAATTTGATGAGAAAATTAAAGCATCAAAATAGAGGAATTTACTAACCTTTATTTAAATATGGATATAATGAGAAAATAAATATTAAAGGTGGCTAAAAAATGATAACAGAAAAAGAAAAGATGTTAGCAGGAGAAATGTATAATCCTCAAGATAAAGAATTAGTAGAAGATAGATTAAGGGCAAAGAAATTATGCTATGAATTTAATAATCTGGCGCCAGATGCAGGAGAAAAGAAAAAAATTGTACTGCAGGAATTATTTAAAACTGAAAAAAGTCCTTATATTGAACCTAATTTCTACTGTGATTATGGTTATAATATTAAAGTTGGCGAGATGTTTTATGCAAATCATAATTGTGTGCTTTTGGATGTTAATACAATTGTCATTAGGAATAATGTAATGCTAGGTCCGGCGGTTCAGATCTATACTGCAACTCATCCTCTTGAAGAAAAAGGAAGAAATTCTGGCCGTGAGCTTGGTTATCCAGTTGAGATTGGAGATAATGTTTGGATAGGGGGAGGAGCTGTAATCCAGCCTGGAGTTAAGATTGGTGATAATGCAGTTATTGGAGCTGGAGCAGTTGTAACTAAGGATGTGCCGGCAGATGTTTTTGTAGGAGGTAATCCTGCCAGAGTAATTAAAGAAATTGATAATGATTAACAGCAGGGTCATAACAGTAATGAATTCATTATTTTATTTTAAAGGGGGTTTATAATTTGGATCCTACTACTATAACAATTTTATTTATTATTCTTACAGCATTGGTAGCAGTTGTCTTAAGAAAAATAAAAAAAGATAAATGTCTTAAAGATTTTAGAGATGATATTATAACATTAGAACTTTTAAATGGTCAGCAGTATAGAGGCGAATTCAAACTTAAAAGTTCAGGTATAAAATTTAATTATCCAGAAATAATAGAAGGAGAATATAATTTAAAATTTTTGAGTTTTCTGCTCTATAAAAATGAATTTCCTGATATTCAGGCAGTAGTTCGCTATCATAAAGATTTAACTGAAGAAGGGAAAAAATTAAGGGCAGAAGATTTTAAGAAAACCTTCCAGCCTTCACGTTGGCGGAAGATCAGGCGCTCAATTATTAATTTTTTCAAAGTAATCAAAGATGCAGTAATAGAAATAGTTAATTTGCTGACAAGTCATCTCTCTAAAACGACTCCAGTTGGTGCAGCTATCAGCAGCAATGACGTTCAGGTTAATAAGATGAAAAATGAAGTTTATGGTTTAGTAGAAACTTCCTATGAACCACTGCTTGAAGATTATATAGGTGCGAGGGTGATTTTAGAATTAAAAAGAGGTGATAAATGGGTTAAATATAATGGAGTCTTAAAAGATTATACAGTAGAATTTATTGAATTGATTGATGTTGATTATGCCCCAGAAGAAAAGGGTAAGATTGATGCTGATTTAATTGTCCTGAGAAAATATGGAATAGTTCGCAACTTAAGTGAATAAGGTTTAAATAAAAATATTTTCAATAATAAAATTAAAAGGAGTGATTTGAATGCCTTATATTAAAATTCAGACCAATCAGAAAGCAGAAAATGAGGAAGAAATGTTAAATAAACTATCGGTTGAGATGGCAGAAAGACTGGAGAAACCGGAATCATATATTATGACAGCCCTGGAGTCAGATCTTAAGATGACTTTTGGCGGCAGTACAGAAAAAACAGCTTTTATTGAAGTAAAGAGCATTGGTTTAAAGGAGTCAATGACTGAAGAATTATCTTTATTTATCTGTGAGTTTTTAGAAAATGAACTAGAAATCAATCAGGATAGAATCTATATTGAATTTATAGATGCGCCAGGAGCAATGTGGGGCTGGGATGGAGGTACTTTTTAGTTAGAGGGGGATATTTAATGGCAGCTTTGATTACCGGTTACTATGTAGAAAAAGATTATATTAAACAATTAGAAAATTTAAAAGATGAAGTTTCTAAAAAAAGTGAAGATTCCTTTAGCTGGTATCACCTCAATGTTCTGGAGGGGGAAGCAAAAGAATGGCTAAAAGCTGAGAGCGGCTTATCTGATATTGTAATAAAAGAACTAATTTCAGAAGAAACCAGACCCCGGGTTTTAAAAGATGAGGATGGAATTCTTCTCAATTTACGGGGCTTAAATTTAAATCCTGATTCAGATGAAGAAGATATGGTTTCTCTGCATATGTGGGTTGAGCCCGGTAGAATTATTACTACCCGCAGTGAGCGAGTATTTACCATTGATGATATCGATAAAAGTTATCAGCATGGAGATGGGCCGCGAACAATTGCTGATTTTTTGATCAGGGTACTTGATGGTGTAATTGATCGGATCAGTGATTATATTTATGATATTGAAGAACAGATTGATGAGATGGAAGAAGAAGTGTTAACTGCAGAAAGAGCTAAACTGCGGTCTTTAATTTCCGAAAAAAGAAGAGAAGCGGTTATTATTCGTCGTTATATAGTTCCTCAGAGGGAATCAATGAGCCGGCTGTACAAGGAAAAGATAGGCTGGCTGGATGAAGATGATAAAGAATATATTTATGAGTTTTCCAACCGCTCAATCAGACAGATTGAAGAACTTGATACTATTCGTGATCGGGCCGCACTGGTCCAGGAAGAATTAAATAATAAGATAAATGATCAGATGAATAGAACAATGTATATTCTTTCTATTGTTGGTAGCATCTTTTTACCCTTAGGTTTTTTAACCGGTTTATTTGGAATCAATATTGGTGGTATGCCGGGAACTGAAAGCAGTGTAGCTTTTCCTATCTTTTCAATAATAATGCTGGTGATCATTGGAATTGAATACTGGTTATTTAAAAGAAATGACTGGATTTAATTTGATCTATTCTTAAAAATAGAGCAATTGTATAATTATTCAGAATTTTTTGCTTGTAAAATCCTTATTAATATACTATACTTAGTTTAACTCTCAACGCGGATAATTAACATCTGAGTTAAAAGGAAGCTGTAGTTTTGACCATCCTAATCCTGAGTATAGATGAGTGTTGATAAGTCTTTTAAGGAGGTCAAAATGTTAAAAAATAAATATATATATATCTTTATCATTACTGTTTTATTTTTAAGTCTTTTAACTAATTCAGCAGCTGCTCAGGATGAGGGCCTAAATATTGCCATTCCAGGTAGGGTCCAGACTCTCGATCCGGCTTACCTGCAGCGAGTTCTTTCTGACTGGCCGGTAATGAATTCAGTTTTTAATGGACTGGTTAAATATAAGCCGGGGACATTTGAGGTAGTAGCTGATTTAGCCGAAGAATGGGAAGTTTCGGAAGATGATACTGAAATTACTTTTAAGCTGAAAGAAGGAGTTCAATTCCATAAAGATTACGGAGAATTTACTGCTGAAGATGTCAAATTTTCTTTTGAAAGAATAATTGCAGAAGATGCAAATTCTCCGGAAGTACAGTCGTTCAGTAACTTAGAAAGAGTAGAGGTAATAGATAAATATACAGTTAAATTGGTTTTAAGTCAGCCAATGGGAAGGCTTTTTACTTCAACCCTTCCTTTTAATGCTGGTTTAATTGTCAGTAAAAAGGCAGTTGAAGAGATGGGGCGAGAAGAATTTGCCAGCAATCCAGTTGGTACAGGACCTTATATATTTAAAGAATGGGATGTCAACAATAATATAACACTTACTAAAAATGAAAATTATTTTGAGGCAGAGGCAGAATATGGAGAAATAGAATTTATGCCGATGTCTGATCCTACTTCTCAGGAGCTGGCTTTACAGTCTGGAGAAATTGATATTGGACAGCTTAGCCTTGATAATTTTGATCAAATAAGTCAAATGGATGATTTTGAAGCTGAAATCTATCCAGATCTTGCAATTCAATATGTGGCTTTTAATACTGATCGGGAGCCCTTAAACAACAAGAAATTAAGAGAAGCCTTAAGATATATAATCAATCCAGACGAAATCATGATCGGTGCTTTTGCAGGTAAGGCAGAGAGAGCATATTCTATTTTGCTTGAGAATATGACAGGATACTGGAAGGCTTCTGCCTTTAATTTAGAAGAAGTCGGAGAAGATTATGTCTGGAATTTGCTGGCAGAGGCAGGTTATCCAGAAGGTGAAGGTCTTGAGTTAGAATATGTTACTGATGCTACAGAAGAAAGAAGATTGATTGGAGCTTTGATTCAGGATCAACTATCACGCTTTAATATTGACTTAAATATTGAAGCTCTAGAAGTCGGACCCAAAATAGACCGCTGGCAGGATGGTAGTTATGATATAACCTATGCCAGATTTACCAATACTGTTGATCCCGGTTATAATTTTCAGTGGAATTTAACTGATCAGCTGGGAAAATGGAATTTATTCCACTGGTCAAATGAGGAATATGATAGGCTCTGGCAGGAAGCTGAAACTACTCTGGATAGTGAAAAACGTGCTGATAATTACCAGAAGATGCAGCAGCTGATGAATGACGATTCAATTGGAATCTGGGTTACTCATGGAGTTAAAACACCCGCCTGGAACACCAAAGTTAAGCCGGTTTTCTCTCCTGATGGAGTAATCTTACCGTGGTTAATAACTAAAAATCAATAATTATTAATAAATCTGAATCGATAAAACCTGAGTCTATAATTTAATGTTTGGATTCGGGTTTTATCGAATGACTTTCATTTAATTGAAATATTAAATCTGGAGGATCATTTTATGTTTATCTATATTACAAAACGCCTCTTATGGGTGATTCCAACTATTCTTACAGTTTTATTAATTTTATTCAGCCTGAGTTATTTATTGCCGGGAGATCCAGCAGATATTATACTTGGACCGAGAGCTACTCCAGAAATGGCAGAGGATCTTAACAGCCGTCTCGGACTTGATAAACCCTGGTATCAAAGTTATTTAATCTATTTACAAAATATTATTAAAGGAGATCTTGGTACCTCAATTTTTAGAGATCGATCGGTTCTTAAGGTAATATTAGAAGTTCTGCCCTATACTGTAATCTTAACTCTTTCCGGGATGAGCTTTGCTGTCTTTATTGGGATTTCTATTGGGCTGCTGGCGGCTAATTATAATAACAGTTATTTAGAAAAGTTTTTAACTATTTTTTCTTTTATTACTGCCTCAACTCCAACTTATATTGCCGGAGTATTATTAATTCTTATATTTTCAGTTAATTTTAATTTATTACCTTCAATTGGAATCGGTGAGGGTGGAATTTTAAGTAGACTCCACCACTTAATTGCTCCGGCTCTGGCACTTTCAGTAGGCTGGACTGGTTATATTGCCCGCTTGACCAGAAGCTCAATGCTGGAAACCTTAGATCAGGAATTTATTCAGACTGAAAAATCTTTTGGTATTCCCCGTTATTATATTCTATATAAATATGCCCTTAAAAAGGCTATAAAACCTATTATTGCTGTAATTGGGTTGGGAGTAGGCAGACTGCTTGGAGGAGCTGTTTTTGTTGAAGTAATCTTTAATCGTCCCGGGCTGGGCAGATTAATTGTTGATTCAGTTAATGAGCGTGATCTACCTTTAGTTAGAGGTGGAGTTTTAGTTGCAGCTCTTTTATTTGTAATTGCAAATCTAGTTGCAGATATCTCATATGCCTATTTTGATCCCAGAATTAAACAAAAATAATTAGCTGGAGGTCTGAAATGTTTAAAAGTCAGAAATTTTTTCGTTTCAAAAAAAAGATCATAAGAGTTATTAAAATAATGAAAAAAGATTCTAAAGCCTATCTCGGTGGATCAATTATCATGCTGATTTTGATTTCAGCTATTTTTGCTCCCGTTATTGCACCTGCTGATCCTTATAAAACTAATGTAACTAAAAGGTTAGAAGCACCGAGTTTGGAAAATTTTCTGGGGACTGATAGTCTCGGAAGAGATATTTTAAGCCGTTTGATTTATGCAGCTCGCCCTGCGGTTTTAGTTTCTTTTGGCGGAATAATTATTTCAGTTATTATCGGAATAATTTTAGGACTTATAGCAGCTTATGTTGGTGGTGTAGTCGAAAGTTTAATTCTATTCATTTTTGATGTGATACGGGCTTTTCCTCCTATAATTTTAATTTTAGTTTTACTTTCTATTATCGGGCCTTCACTATTAAGTGTAATAGTTATTCTTGGTGTTACTATTATGCCCCGTTATGGAAGAGTAGTTAGAGCAGAAACTTTATCTGAAAAAGAAGAAGATTTTGTTGAGGCTGCAAGGTCTCTTGGGGCAGATAATTCAAGAATAATTTTTAAACATATTCTTCCCAATATATTTGCCTCAGTCCTTGTTCTCAGTGGTATGGATATGGCCTCAATGATTATGTGGGAAGCCGGGCTTTCCTTTTTAGGTTTAGGCTTACAGCCTCCTTTGAGCAGCTGGGGAGTAATGCTGCAGGAATCATATCAGTATATTCAGACTGCTCCTTTAATGATAGTCTGGCCATCTCTGGCAATTATGCTGACAATGCTTGGATTTTCGACCTTTGCCGAGAGTCTGCGGGTGGCTTTAAATCCGAAATTGAATCAGGAGGTATAAAGTCTTATGCAGGATAAGATATTGAAGATAAAAGATTTAGCAGTTGAATATAGAAATAAGGGCAGCTATTTAAGGGTGCTGGAGAATATTAATCTGGAGCTTGAAAAGGGAGAGATCCTGGCTCTAGTAGGAGAAAGTGGTTCTGGTAAGTCCACTTTAGGAAAAACAATTTTAAGATTACTGCCGGATTCAGCCAGGATAAAAAGCGGCAGTATAATGTTTAAGGGGGAAGATATCTGCAATTTATCCGAAAAAGATTTTAATGATCAAATTCGAGGCCAGGAAATAGCGATGGTTTTTCAGAATCCACAAAATGCCCTTAATCCTGTCTTTAAAGTAGGTACTCAAATTCTGGATGTTTTATATTTTAAGTCAAAAAAACAGAAAACGCGTAAGCAGCTAAAAAAAGAAGCAGTTGAAATATTAAAGAAAGTTGGTATTTCAGATCCAGAATATAGATTTGGCGAATATCCACATCAGTTTAGTGGAGGAATGAAACAGCGGGTAATGCTGGCCATGGCATTTATTTCAAACCCTTCATTATTAATTGCAGATGAGCCGACAACAGCTCTGGATCTGACGGTAGAGGCTCAAATTTTAAACTTATTATCTAATCTGGTTGAAGAATATAAAACTTCTATACTCTATATAAGTCATGATCTGGGAGTTGTTGCTGGTCTAAGTGACAGGATTGCTGTGATGTATGCCGGGCGGATAGTAGAGGTTGCTGCTACAAAAGAACTCTTTGCTGACCCCAATCATCCCTATACAGAGGCACTTTTAAAATGTCTGCCGGATTATAAGAAAACAGAAGAACTGCAGACTATTCCCGGACAGGTTCCTGATCTCGGAAATTACCCTAAGGGTTGTAATTTTCATCCCCGCTGCAGCTATAGTTTTGAACGCTGTCGGAAAGAGGATCCAAATTTAAAAGAAATAGGGTCCAATCATTTTTCAGCCTGTTTTTTAAATGATAGTTAAGGAGATATAATTATGGCTTTAGTTGAGGTTAAAAATTTAAAAAAATATTTTGTTAATAATGAGGGCTTTCTTTATAAAATGTTCAATAAAGGTCCGATTAATGTTAAAGCAGTTGATGAGATAAGTTTTGAAATAGAAAAAGAAGATACCCTGGCTGTAGTAGGGGAAAGCGGCTGTGGTAAGACAACTGTTGCCCGCTCTGTTTTAAGATTAATTGAACCAACAGCTGGAGAAATACTTTATAGAGGTAGGTCAATAAATAATTTTAATAAAAAGGAACTGAAAGATTTTAGATCAGATGCACAGATGATTCTTCAGGATCCCAAATCTTCTTTAAACCCTCGTTTTATTGTAGAAGAGATTGTTTCTGAGCCATTATATATTCATCATAAAATTGCAGACGACTTTGATTTGTTAGAGCGAGTCTGGGAGCTGCTGGATATGGTTGGACTTTCTGAAAGGTATTCAGAACTTTTCCCCCATGAATTAAGTGGTGGTCAGGCTCGAAGAGTGGGGATTGCGCGGGCCCTTGCCTTACAACCTGAATTTATAGTCTGTGATGAACCAACTTCAGGCCTTGATATTTCAATCATGTCTGCTATTTTAAATCTGATGAAAAAACTGCAGCAGGAATATCAACTGACCTATCTCTGGATTTCTCACAATTTACATGAGGTAAGATATATAAGTAATAAAGTTGCAGTAATGTATCTTGGTAAAATAGTTGAAATTTCAGATACTGATACAATTTTTAATAATTCTGTCCATCCCTATACAGAAGCCTTATTTTCTTCTTTAAGAGGAATTAATGATGACTGGAATTATAAAGAGCGGGAGATAATACAGGGTGAGGTGCCAAGTCCAATTAATCCACCCACAGGCTGCAGTTTCCATCCCCGCTGTAAATACAGTTTTGAAAAATGCGAAAAAATAGAACCAGAGCTTAAAGCAGTAGAGGCAGGTCATTTAACTTCCTGTCATCTTTATAACTAGTATTTAATTTAAAGGAGATATTAATAACAAATGAAAACTTCAAGAAAAACTGATTATGCAGTCCATGCCTTAATGATTCTGGCAAAAAATAAAAAGGAAGAGCTCTCAGTTAAAGAGCTGGCAGATATAGAAAATGTATCTTCATCTTATCTGGCAAAAGTAATGCAGAGATTGTCAGCAGATGGAATTGTCAGTTCTGCTGAAGGGAAAAAGGGTGGATATACTTTAAGTAGAGATGCTGAAGAGATTAACCTTGCTCAGATAATGGAGCTTTTTGAAGCAAAAGAAAATGTGTTTGAATGTGTAGATGAAATTCGCGGCTGTAAAATTACGGACAGATGTAAGATCCATCAGGTATTTGCTCAAGCATATCAAAAAATGCTGACTGACCTCGGGCAAACAACTATTAAAGATATTATTAATCCTGATATTAACTAAATGAAAGGATTTGATCTGATGAATAATCCAAAGATTGAAATCTATTCAAAAGAGTGGTGTCCATACTGCAGACGGGCAAAGGCAATGTTAAAAAGCCTGGGTTTAAAATATACCGATTATGATATAACAGATAATGACGAATTATATCAAAAAATGGTAGAGCGGAGCGGCGAAAAATCATTTCCGCAAATATTTTTCGATGATCAAAAAATTGGTGGTTATGATGATTTAATTGAGCTTATCAGTTCGGGTGGACTTGATGAAATGACTGAATTTGAAAGACCAAACTGCAGTGAAAAAGACTGGGATGTGGCTGTGATCGGAGCCGGACCTGCCGGCATGACTGCGGCAGTTTATGCGGTTCGAAAAGGTTTAAAGGTTCTTTTGGTAACCAGAGATATCGGAGGTCAGGTATTAGAAACTGATACCATCGATAATTATCTACCTGAATATGGAACTACCGGACCTGATTTGATGCAGAACTTTTTAAATCACCTTCGGAATTATAAAATAGATACCCTTTTTGGAGAAGAAATATTGGATATTCGGCACGAAGAAAAAGGTCATACTTTAATTACCAAAAGTGGGAAAGAAATTGAAACTAAGGCTGTTATCATTGCTGCTGGAACCAAGAAGAGACATCTTGGAGTTCCAGGAGAACATCAATTAAAGGATAAGGGTGTTAGTTACTGTGCTACCTGTGATGGCTTTTTATATGAAAATCAGCCGGTTGCTATTGTTGGTGGCGGTAATTCCGGTCTGGAAGCAGCTCTGGATATGGCCAAAATCGCGACTGAAGTCTATTTAATCATCAGAGGAGAGCGGCCTTCGGGAGATAAAAGTCTCCAGGATAAAGTAAATACATCAGATAAAATAGAAATCTGCAAATCATATGAGATTATTGAAGTAAATGGTGATCAACAAGTTGAATCAATTAAAATTAAAAATACAAATACAGGTAAAGAACGGGATCTTGCTGTGAAGGCAATTTTCATTGAAATTGGTTTAATACCAAATACAGGCTTTGTCTGTGAACGATTGGAGACAAATCAGAAGGACGAGATTATTATCGATGAAAATAATCAGACAAGTATTGAAGGTATCTTTGCTGCTGGAGATGTAACAACTATTAAGGATAAACAGATAGTGGTTTCGGCGGCGGAAGGTGCCAAAGCGGCTCTTAGAGCTAATGAGTATTTGAGTTAATTGTGAGGTATCTATGATATATTTAAATTAAGTTAAATCTTCTACAAATTCAGCCTGTGATTCTGATTGAGTAGATCTGTTTATATTGACGTTTGAATTAAATAGGAGGAACATTAAAATGAGAAAAAAATTAGCTCTGGCAGCAGTTATTGTTCTGGGACTTTTTCTACTGGCGGCGTGTGGAGGTAATGGAGCAGATGAAAATGAGCAGGAGACAGCTGATACGATGACAACTGATACGGTGACAACCGCTTCTATCGTAAGTGAAGAAGAGGAATTTAGAAATGCAATTAGCGCTGATGGAACCTGGATAATTGCTACCTTAAATGATTTGACATTTGAAGAAGAATTAGTTGTTGAAGGTACATTTTATGATGGTGGTAATTCGGATAATGATGTATATCGTAAAATAGCAGCCTATGCTCAGGATGATGATCGCAATGTTACAGATAGATATACAATTACAGCTCCACAGATGACTATTCAGAGTCCAAACACAAGATTTCAGGCGGGGGTCTTTGAAGGAGATATTATTGTAGAAGCAAATGGTTTTACACTTTCTGATGCCACAGTTGATGGAAATATTTATTTTGCCAGTCAAGAATATCAGGAATCAGCAGAGATTTCTGCAGATAGTGAAGTCACAGGTGAAATAGCGGTACAGTAGTTAAAAAAATAATTTGAATTAGTTACCACAACTCAAACTTCGCATTTTAAAATGAAATATTAATTTGCGAAGTTTGAGTAATAAAGAAGGAGTGATAAATTGATTTTAGGTATAAGTGGCAGCGGTAGAGCTAATGGTACCACTTCAGATGTGATTAAATATATTTTAGAGCAGTCAGGCCAGGAATATGAGTATGTTTCTCTGGCCGGCAAAAAAAATCAATGGCTGTATCGGCTGTACCAGATGTGCTGCAGATAGCTTTTGTAAAGTAGAAGATGACTGGCAGGAAATAGGACGCAAAATGCTTAAGGCAGAGGCAATTATTTTTGGGGCACCTGATTATTATGATACCCTAAATGCTCTTGCTCATGCCTGCCTTGAACGAACATATTGTTTTAGACACTTAGAGAAATATAAATTGGCCGGAAAATTGGGAGTTGGAATTGATTGTGCTTCCGGAACAGTAGTTGATCGACACGGATTTTTTGAAGAGATAGAGAAAGAACATCTACCTTTAAAATTAAAAGAGCAGAAAGATAAAAAGCTTAAAGCCTATAAAATTGCTAAGACACTCGGTTCAATTTTAGAAGATCGAAATCTTTAAATTTTAATTAGAATTAAAAGGAGTTGAATAAAATGGCAGCAGAAGATAGACTGGTTATTTTATGGACAAGTGGTGATCCAGAAGTAGCAAAAAAAATGGTTTTTATGTACACAATTAACTCTAAAAAACAGGGATGGTGGCAGGATATTAAATTTATAGTCTGGGGACCATCTTCAAAATTATTAAGTGAGGACCAGGAATTACAGACACAGATCAAGGATTTTATTGAGGCGGGAATTAAAGTTGAAGCCTGTAAAGCCTGTGCTGATCAGTATGGTGTTGCAGATAATTTAGCAGAACTCGGAATTGAAGTTAAATATATGGGTGAACCTTTAACTGACTACATTAAAAGTGAAAGTAAAGTTATGACATTTTAGTTAGCAATAAGTCCCGGCAATTTAGCCGGGACTATAAAAATAAATATTAATTTTATAGAGTTTTATAAATAATTCTTCCTTTAGGTGGCAGGTTAATTTCTAAACACTTATTCCACTGATCTCCCTTAATTACTTCAATTTCATTTCCTATCTGGTTTTTATCTGAAGAATAAAGACAGATAAACTTATCACCTAAATTATGTAGCTCATTATCTACAATAATTTTAGAATTCTGCTTTTTTTCTAACGCACAATTAATTGCTAAAAGAAATTCTTCCTGGCTGAGAATTCGAGACCATGCTATAATTTCTGTATATCTACCTCCATCTGCAGCAGGAAGATGGAATTTAGCGTCTTTTTCATTCGAGATTTCTCTTAAATACTGACGTCCAATTCTTAAATTAATATATTCTTTTCTGAGCTCGGCCAACTTTTTCATTTCCTGATAAATTAGATTATTTTTATCAAAGAAGCTTCTATTTTGAGTTCTAAAGGCTCCAAAATCACTGCCGAACATGGCTTCTCTGATATACTCATTATTATCACCACTGCCATCAAAACCCTGTTCAGTGCCATAATAAACACATGGTATGCCAGCTGTGAAAAAATTAAGAAAGATGGCATTTTTTAGCAGTGGTGCTGTTTTTTTATCAGCAGCAAATCTTTGTTTAGATTGCTGCTGATAGACCATATCATGATCATCAAACATAGTAATTACATTTTTGTGATACCATTGGTGTTCACCTTCATCAAGAAAACTGGAATTAGTAAAGATAGAAAAATAATTTTCAGCTGATGAATATCCTTTAGCCACATTTTCAAGATTTTCTGGTATTTTATTAATTCCTAAAGCTGCATTTAAACCTGTTTGCTCACAGATCATTTTTGCAAATTCCATACCTCCAGTGATTTCACCGATAATAAAGAAATCCTTTTTATCTAAAGTTTGAGCAAATTCTTTGATTTCATTTGTAAAATAGCGGGTTGCCCCTGGATTTAAATGTTTTACTGTGTCCAATCTGAAGCCATCTAAATCAGCATAGGCTATCCAGTACTTATAGCATTCTGTCATTGTTTTTAAGGCTTGAGAAGCCTGATAGCTTTCTAATTCGCCCTGACCGGTGTTAATATTTTTTAAAGATAAAAAATCACCTTCTTTATATTCGGGGTCATTATCCCAGTTTCTGATATATCCTTTACGGGTAAAAGTATTAAGCTCAAATAATTCCTGAGGCCAAATTCCACCATCAGGATAGTTTTTTTCATAATCGGGAGTGTCTGGATTGATAGAAGCTTTTCCTGTGCTATCTCTAAAACCTTTAACTTCATATTCTTCACCTGTATAAGCAGGATCATTATTTAGATACTCAAAAATATCTCCAGAATGATTTATGATCACATCGAGCATAATATAGATACCTTTAGAGTGTGCTTTTTCTACCAGCTCTTTTAAGTCATCTTTATTACCAAAGTGAGGTTCTATCTGCAAAAAGTTCTGGATCCCATAACCATGATAATTATTAGAAAAAACAGGTTGTTTTAAAATTGGACTGATCCAGAGAACGGTAACACCTAATTCTTCTAAATAATCAATTTTTTTTGTTATACCTTTTATTGTGCCACCAATCCAGTCTTCACTACTTTTATACCATTTATTTTTACTTTTTTCATCTCGAAGAGCATTTTCGTAATCTTTGTCCTGATCATAAAGAGGGTAATCTTCTTCACTGGCAAATCTATCTACAAGTAAAAAGTAAAATACTTGTTCATCCCAGGCTTCAGGAGATTTTGTATAGTCTCTGCTGCTTTTCAATTTATGTAAATCAAAATCACTGATGCTTTTCATAATTTAGTTCACCTGCTCTCAATTTATAATAGTTGCCTTAATTATAGCAAAATTATGAATATTAATAAAGAATTCTGGAGACAATTATTATAACAATCTCAGCTAAATTTATTTCCATTAATTTAAATAGAATAATTAGGGGATACAGATTATTTGGTATAAATAGAAGTACATAGTGTAAAATTACTTGTTTTAATTAATCTGAAATGTTAAAATTTTATAAATAGCTAAATATAATATAATAAGGTTGGTGCTTACTATAATGAGAAATTTAAGTCTTTTAACAGATTTTTATCAGTTGACTATGGCTCAGGGTTACTGTCAGAAAGGTAAAACTGAAAAGGCAGTTTTTGATCTTTTTTACAGAGAAAATCCAAGTAATAATGGTTATGCTATCTATGCAGGGTTAGAACAGATTATTGAATTTGTAGAAAACTTAAAATTTAAAGAAGATGATATTTCCTATTTAAAAACGCAGGGTTTCAATGAAAAATTTTTAGATTATCTGAAAAACTTTAAATTTACAGGTGATATTTATTCAGTACCGGAGGGTAGTATTGTTTTTCCAAATGAACCACTGCTTAAAGTAGAGGCGCCTATTTTACAGGCTCAATTATTAGAAACTCCTCTTTTAAATTTTATTAATCATCAGGCATTAATCGCCACCAAGGCAGCCAGAATTGCTGAGGCGGCTCAAGGTAAAGATGTACTTGAATTTGGTCTGCGCCGAGCACATGGACCGGATGCAGGTATCTATGGAGCTAGAGCTGCAGTAATTGGTGGTTGTGCTGGCACCTCCAATGTTTTGGCAGGCAAGAAATTTGGAGTTAAAGTAAGTGGAACTCATGCTCACAGTTGGGTAATGAGTTTTGAAAGTGAATTAGAATCTTTTCGGACCTATGCCAAAAATTTTCCCGATAGTGCTATACTTTTAGTGGATACTTATGACACATTAAAATCCGGAGTTCCCAATGCTATTAAAGTCTTTAAGGAGATGAAAGAAAAAGGAATTGAATCTGATCTTTATGGAATTAGATTGGATAGTGGAGATTTAGCTTATCTCTCTAAAGAAGCAAGAAAAATGATGGATGAGGCTGGTATGGAAGATGCTGTTATAGTAGCCTCTAATAATCTTGATGAAAATATTATTACCTCCCTTAATCTTCAGGGAGCACAGATTGATCTTTATGGAGTCGGGACTAAACTTATTACCTCTTATGATTGTCCTGCTTTTGGTGCGGTTTATAAGATGAGTGAGTATAATGGTCAGCCTAAAATAAAGCTTTCTGATAATATTGAAAAGATGACCAATCCGGGTGATAAAAAATTAATTAGAGTTTATGACAAAGAGTCAGGGGAGATTAGAGCAGATTTGATTGCTCTGCAGAAAGAAGAGTTCAGTGAAAATAAGGATTTAACTCTGTTTGATGCCAGAGATACCTGGAAAACTACTACACTTAAAAAAGGAAATTATCAACTCAGGGAAATGATGGAGCTAATCTTTAAAAATGGAGAACGAGTCTATGATTCTCCATCGGTAGAGGAAATCAAAAAATATGCAGAAAAAGAAAAGGATAGTCTGGGAGAAGAATATAAAAGATTAACAAATCCTCATATTATGAAAGTAGATTTATCAGATGATTTATTTGACTTAAAACAAAAACTTATCAAGGAAAACAAAATTTAAAAATAAGGCATGTGAGGTGGAGAATAATGAAGATAAGTAAAAAGGAAAGAGCTAAAGGTGCTTTGATGGGGGCTTTTATCGGTGAAGCTCTTGGAGTCGGTCCACACTTTACCTAAAATCTCTGGGGAGGCGATGGCTGGCAGATAATTTAATTGGCTCTTTAACTGTTGCCTACAGCTCAGTGCTGGCACTTTTAATTCAGGGTGAAAGTCTTGACTCCAAACTTTCAGCTAAATTAATGCAGGCAGTTGATCAGGGTAAATTACCTTTTCATAAGGTAACTTCTGATAATTTAAATCCAACTTCAAAAAATAACATGGTTAAAGAATCAGATCTTTATGGTGAGGGGATCTTTGCTTCTCCTGATGCTCTGCTTTCTCCATCTTATATGGCTCAAGCAGCTGAAGATGAAGATATAGTTATTGAGCCAGCCTGGAAAGTTTCTATAGTTTATGGAATGCCCTGTGCGATTTATCATATGCTGCCGTCAGTCTATTATCTATCGACAAGATTTAAAGATAATTTTGAAGCAGGAGTACTGCATGCTCTCAATGGCGGCGGCCAGAACCAGGTGAGGGCAATGCTGACAGGTACTTTAATTGGAGCCCAGGTTGGTTTTTCTAATATCCCCAAAAGATTTATAGATGGACTACAGCAAAAAGATGAACTGCTTGCTTTAAGTGATAAATTGATCGAAGATTTATAGATCGTAAAAAATTATATAAAAATCTTTCAAAAAAACTGTTCTGTTTATTTAGATATTAATAGAGCAGCTTTTGTTTTCCAATAGCAGATAGATATATGGTAATAAGTAATCTTATTAACCAGCTATAAACATTTTACATTAGAAATTCATGTGTTATTATTAATTTAAAGGGAGTGAATATTAACCAATGGAAAATTTAAAATTTAAAGCATTAGAAGTTAGTGAAATTGATGGGGAATTTAAAAGAGAGATAATAGAAAAAGAAATTAAGGATTTACCAGAAGGTGATCTAATAATCAATGTTAAATATTCTTCTTTAAATTACAAGGATGCTCTTTCTGCAGATGGTAATAAAGGTGTTACTAGAAAATATCCTCATACCCCGGGGATTGATGCAGCAGGGATAGTTGTTGAAGATCAGAGTGGGACTTATAAAACAGGAGATAAAGTAGTAATAACTGGCTATGATTTTGGTATGAATACTGATGGTGGTTTTGAAGAATATGTCAGAATACCAGCTTCCTGGGCAGTGAAATTACCAGAACACCTAAATTTAAAAGAAAGTATGATGTATGGTACAGCAGGATTTACAGCTGCACTTTCAGTTCACAAACTTTTAGAAGCAAATGTTGATAAAGATAATATTTTAGTTACCGGTGCTTCAGGAGGAGTTGGCAGCTTTGCCTGTGCTATTTTATCAAAAATTGGCTATAATGTTACAGCAGCTACAGGTAAAACTGATGCAGAATCTTATTTTAATAATTTAGGTGTTCAAAATATTATTGATAGAAAAAAAGTTGATGATGATTCTGGGAAAATGCTCTTAAAAGAGAAGTGGGATGGAGTCATTGATACAGTTGGTGGAAATATGCTGACTACTGCCATAAAGTCAACTAAATATGGTGGATCTGTAACCTGCTGTGGAAATGTTGCTTCTGCAAAACTTGATCTTAATGTTTATCCATTTATATTAAGAGGAATTAGTTTATTTGGTATAGATTCAGGTCAGTGTAAAAGAGAATTAAGAGAAGAAATATGGAAAAAAATAGCTTCAGACTGGAAAGTTGATCAAATTGATGAATTTTCAGAAGAAGTAGTCTTAGAAGATTTAGATGAGCGTATTAAAAAAATGCTGGCAGGAAATTCTAAAGGAAGAATCATTGTTAAATTATAAATGGAATTCAATTGAATAATTATTTTCAAAAGAGTGGCTGCACCTCAACTGCAGCTGCTCTTTTCTTTGTATAAAGAATCAATAATATCTTTCAAAAAAATTCATACTCACTTCACATTTATATGCTATAATTAATTTAGAGTAAGGTTGACAGACAAGACATAGATAATATCAAATTATCACGATATTGTTGTTGACAGAATCAATCCTGAGTGCTATACTATGGTTAAGATACCTAATAGGGGTATGTTGACGATCGGACTTAAGTTTCAAAGGAGGTCATTGAATGAAGAGAAATTTGATTATTACTTTAGTTATATTAGCAGTTATTGGCGCAGGAGCTAATTTTGCTTTTGCTCAACCTGGATTTGGGCCTGGTATGATGGGTATGGGTCCCGGAATGATGGAATCGGTTGATAGTGAATATGAATTTTTAATAAAAATGATACCTCACCATGAGGAAGCAGTAGCTAATGCAAAAATATTAAGAGATAATACTAATAGAGATGAAATGAGAGAATTTGCCAGAGATATAATAGAAGTTCAGACTCAGGAAATTAACGAAATGGAAAAATATCTGGCTGAGTGGTACCCAAACAGGACAAATAATTATGAGTATGAGCCAATGATGGGAGATTATCAAGGATTATCTGGAGAAGAATTAGATTATTATTTTTTAGAAGATATGATTTTTCATCACATGGGGGCAGTAATGATGTCTCAACAGTTAATAATGCAGGGTTTAGATGAACACCGAGAAGTATATTTACTTGCCAGGAGTATTAGAGATAGTCAGCGTCAGGAAATTTTTATGATGAGAGACTGGCTTTATAACTGGTATTAATAAATAAGACTTTAAAATAGGAGGAATAGTTATGATGGGTTATGGAGGAATGATGGGTGGGGGATTTTCAATAATTTTCTGGATAGTAATAATTGGAGTCGCATATTACTTTTTCAAAGAATATAATAGAAGTAATAACCACAGACGTGATCAAGGACATGGTAGCCCGGATTCTAAAGCTCCTGACCGCTTTGATAATAGAAAAGAAATTGATCATAGAAAAGATGAAAATAATCCTGAAGAAATAGCAAGACAGCGATATGCAAAAGGTGAAATTTCCAAAGAAGAATTAAGAGAAATACTGGACAATTTAAACAGTTAATTATAACGGAGATTGATATTAAAAAATTAAAAGGGTGATAAATTATGAATAAGTATGGAATTCAAAAAGCAGTTGAACTTTCTTATCAAGATACAGTTAATAAAGTAAAAGATGAGCTAAAAAAAGAAGGTTTTGGTGTTTTGGCAGAAATTGATATGAAAAAGACTTTTAAAGAAAAATTGGATAAAGATATGGATAACTATATTATTCTTGAAGCCTGTAACCCAGCCTTTGCTTTTGAAGGAATAGGAGAGGAATCAGAACTTGGAC
>Ga0136557_1000919_pt1 | contig 20715 bp, 18 predicted proteins | sample AntRauTorckE6832_FD_104796 | JGI IMG/M metagenome (GOLD analysis project Ga0136557, IMG submission 104796) | Saline lake microbial communities from Rauer Islands, Antarctica - Metagenome Torckler E6 #832 | ecosystem: Environmental > Aquatic > Non-marine Saline and Alkaline > Saline | place...
CTTCCCCTGTTTTATTTCCAAGCTTACCGGCATCTACCATTTTTACCAGTAAAGGTGCAGGGCGGTATTTGGGATCCTTAAACCCTTCATAAAGAACACCCAGGATATCAAGGCATACATCAAGCCCGATAAAGTCAGCCAGTCTTAATGGCCCCATAGGGTGAGCCATTCCAAGCTTCATAACTTCATCCACGTTTTCAGCAGTGGCAACGCCTTCTCCCACACAGAAAATAGCTTCATTGATCATCGGCATCAAAACACGGTTGCTTACGAAACCGGGAGCATCATTTACCGGGACAGGAACCTTGCCAAGTTTTTTGGAAGTTTCTTCTACAACCTTAGAGGTAGCATCATCAGTTTGTAATCCACGAACGATCTCTACCAATTTCATCACAGGAACGGGATTAAAAAAGTGCATCCCAATAAATTTTTCCGGTCGTGAAGTAAGTGCTGCAAGTTTTGTTATGGATATCGAAGAAGTATTAGAACCAAAAATGGCATGACCCGGGGCTGCCTCATCTACCTTTTTCCAGACCGAAGTTTTGATGTCCATGTTTTCAGGAACGGCCTCAACTACCAGGTCAACATCTTTCACCCCATCTGAAACATCCAAGAATACGTTAATGGCACCCAGTGTGGAATCTTTTTTGGCCTCATCGATCTTTTCTTTCTTAACCATACGGTCAAGGTTTTTCTCGATGGTTGACACTGCACGATCAGCAAATTCTTGTTTGGTTTCGATCAGGTTCACGGAAAATCCATTCATAGCAAATACATGAGCAATTCCGTTACCCATTGTTCCGCCACCAATTACGGCTACTTTTTTTACGTCCATTTTCTAAGGTTATTTGAGATTTGAATTTTTATCAGGTTAGGGCTTTTGGAAGCGTTTTTCAAGCCTTCAGAGCGCCTTTTTATAACTTTTAGCTACTGATACTGTTATGGCAATAAACGAACGGCTCAATACTAAAAATTGAAGCGCAGGCTGGCTGTGATTCCGGGTTCACCAAATTCATTGAGATAAGAAAAACGAGCTTCAGGCACATTCTCCCACCGGTCTCTGGCTTGAACAAATGCGCTTATCCCGCTTCCCAAGCGGTTTACCACCATCAGAGCGATTAAGGTGGGGAGCTGACTTCTGCTCTTATCAACCCTTTCTCTTGTATCTCTGTACTGATTCCGAAAATCACTGTTTTCCCAGTTCCACTGATTTTCGGGTGTTTCCGGAAAGATGTTATTCCAGTTTCGGCTTCTAAGCTGAGCATCGTTATAAGAAGAAAGATCGTCATAGTTCCCGATCGCGATCAGAAAATTTCGGGACTTATTGGAAAGATCCGCTCCTGATCTGCTCAAAGCTAAAGTTCTGAAATCATTTTCAAGATAATCTGCCCTGGCATCCAGACCAAAGTAAGAAAGCACTAAAACCACTTCCCCGGCCAGATGATATTTTCCGCGGTTCCAGTTATCATTATCAGCATAATGGTGCCCCCATCCCGGCATGACCAATGATCTCAGGAATGCTCCTCTCGGTGAAGGTAAGTCTTCCTCTTGGTCGGTTTGAGCTTCGGCATTTTCGAGCAACAAAACTGAAAAAAGAATAATGAACACTGATCCCCAGATAATAAATGCAGAAGACTTCGTTTGTATGGGTTTAAAAGTGTTCAAAATTATTTATTTAAAGTTATGATTCAGTATTCTTCTTCCGCTCTCGTCCCCAATGTCGGAAAATGGAGACGCTAAATCCAGCCATCAGGATAAATGTTCCAGCCCATACTATCGATATAAATGGTTTTTCATCTGCTACAATAAGAACCCAATCCGGTTCATATTCTTCTTCCAATCCGCTTACCGTAAGCTCTATACTGTTATCCTGAGGGATGATCTGTGTGAATTGAAATTCGAGATCAAATTCAGAGACCCATGAGGGTGGGGAATAAATATAGCTCTGATCATCTTCACTGTAAACGGCAAAAAGCGGGTCAATTGTAAAGATCCTGCTACTTGCCGGATGTATAAGCTCTACTTCTGCACGAACGCCAATGGTTGTATTTGGTGGTAACTCGGTACTGTCGGCTCGGGAATAATTCACGAATCTGATCTTAAACTTACCGACATCTATCGTTTGACCGGGAGTAAAGTTAATAGCCTGAACTGCAGGGTCATTATTCAGAGTATCCTGATCCTGAGTGGCAGCATTTTGCATCATTCCGCTTCCTGTACCCGCAATGCGGTCGTTTTGTTCTTGTACATAAGAACTTCCTCCAACATATAAATAGATATCACTTAAAAGGCCGGTGCGTACATCGGGGTCAACCGACCACTGTATATTTTCCTGATTAGATGAAGTGAGCATAGGATACACTTCAGGCTGCATGTAGAATGCTTTCCCGCCATTCACAGGTTCGAATTTGATCTTATAATTTTGTTGCCCTCGCCGAACACTGTTATCTAGTTCATAGCCTTCATAAGTAACCATATACCGGTCATCGATGAGTACGGGTTCGTTCAGGTTAAGCACCAGCATTTCTTCCTTTTGGCGAACAGTAAATCCCTGTTCATCAGTCACTTCACCCCGTTCAACTGCTGCATTATAGTTGGCTGTTTTTTGATCTACCAATGGTTCATTGTAAGCTGAGGAAGCTAAAATACCTACCAATAACAATCCGAAACCGATGTGTGTAAGGGAACCTCCGGTCAACTTTGGTTTTTGGAATGCCAGCCTGACTAAAACCCACGCATTTCCAAAGATGGCAAAATAGCCACAGAACAAATAGGCCATGTAATACAAGTTACGTACATCCCCAATTATAATAGAAGCTATGGTAACCACACTTGTAACCAACAGCGGATTAATGAGGGCTGATGCGAGGCTTTCGGCATCGTACTTTTTCCAGAATAAAAACTGTCCCAATACCGTGAAAATTGCCATGATCATCACGATGGGCATGCTCCAGTTATTGTAGAAGCTAATTTCAGGCGGAGTCGGATTTTCGACGAATAATTGCCCGAGTATTGGGGAACTGGTGCCAAGAATGATCACTAAACCAAGGATCAGTAGAAGCATAGCCCCTGTTACCGTCATAAATTCCCGACTTAGAACTTTTGATTCTTTTTCAGGGGAAGGCAACTCTTTGTATCTCCAGAAAAATAACCCCAGGCCAACTAAAGTAACCACAAGCATAAAGGCCAGCAGCTGATTATATAACCCAAGATCCACAAAACTATGAACAGAAGAACTTCCCAAGATTCCTGAACGAGTCAAAAATGTCTCGTAAACAACAGCGACATAGGCAAGTATCGCAAACAGAATGGATGACTTCTGTGCCACAGCACTCTTACGCTGAATGATCATAGTGTGAATACCGGCCGTACCTATCAGCCATGGAACCAGTGAAGCATTCTCGACGGGGTCCCACGCCCAATATCCGCCAAATGAAAGGGTGACATATGCCCAATACCCTCCAAGAAAAATTGCTGTTAAAAGCGCCACATTAGCAGTTAACGTCCATGGGAGTGCCGGGCTTACCCATTCATTGTATTTCTGTTTCCATAAGGCTGCCATCGCAAAGCAATATGGAATGGTCATCATTGCAAAACCAACAAATAGTATTGGAGGATGGATCATCATCCAGGGACTTTTAAGCAGATCGTTTAAGCCACTGCCATCTGTAGGTACAAAATCTGGATTGGTTTGAAGGAATGGTGCATTTGGCATTTCCTGCGCTATGGTACGGAACGGAGAAGCTCCTAATTTCAACCCAAAAATATCCCAACCCAATAACATGGAAAGCAGGAATACCTGCGTCAGCGTCATAAAGAAAAGCACCGGGGCTTTATAAGGCGGGCGTGCCCACTTCATCAATCCAAAACCCAAAAATGCCGAGATCAATATCCATAACATGAAGCTGCCCTCCTGCCCTCCATAAAAGGCTGAAAACAGATAACGGGGAGTCAGATCCAGGCTCGTATAATTGAAAACGTAGTAATACTGAAACTGATGCTGAAAGATGAGATACATCAAAATACCGGAGGCAGCTACCAGAAAAACGGCTTTTGCCGTAAAGAGCCAATTTCCGATTCTGAGGATCTTATAATCATCTCTGTTGGCCGCCACAAAATAGAAGATCATAGCGAACAGAGAAGCAACAAAGGAAGCAGAGATCAGGGTTTTACCAAGAATTCCTATCATATATTATAGAGCAAAAAAATTAAATAAAGACTAATGAAAGGTCGGATGTTGAATTAGCTTTCCGAAGCATTGACGAACTTTCCGGGATCGTCATTATACTTAGAAGGACATTTCATGAGCATTTCATTAGCATAAAATATATCTCCGCGCATTTCGCCGATCACTACAAGCTGATCAGCATCCTCAAAATTATTAGGCTTGGGTTTTGGATACACCACTTTTCTGGAGACACCGTCTTCATCTTTCATAAAAAAGGTGAAGCGTTTGGTTTCCATCGAAAACCCTGCTCCTTTTTCTTCATCCCATGTACCGGGAATGTGAGCTGTACTTCGGTCGGCTGCACCTTCAAAAGTGGTATAGGTACTGATGCTTTCTCCAAAGTTATACATCAGCAAAGAGGTAAATCCCACAATGGCTACAATGCCAATTATTAGTTTCGGTTTCATTCTTCTTGCTTGGTTTTAATTTGTTCTTCGAGATTACTGACTTTCTTATCTACGCGAAAAAGAAAAAACAGGAGTACAAGCCAAATGATCAGGCTGACTCCCAGTACTACAAATATCAAGTCGTTTGATGTCATTAATTGAATAAATGCGCCGGTTTCTTCCGCTCCGTTAGCTCCCGCCCATTGGTCAGAATAAGCTTGGGTCAGCGTATCAACGACGGCAAGTGAATCTTCTTGCATTAACTGTTAAATTTTTTTGAGTTTTTTTCTACCACAAAACTATCTGTTTAAATTACGAATTATCAACGTCCAATTTCACCTTGTTATAACGATAATGAACCTCGTAGATCCAGTACCCTAAAGCTATAAATCCTATGAAAGCCGGATAAAGAATGAATCGCAATTCATCGGCTGTGATCTCACTAAAAGCAGGATTCCCTTCAGCTCCGGGGTGAAGGCTTGTTAACTGTCGCGGCACCACATATAACAAAAAAGGTACCGTGGTAACTGCAAAAATATTATAAACAGCTGATAACTTTGCGCGTTTCTGCTGGTCATCAAATGCAGAACGGAGCACGAAATAAGCCACATAGATCATCAGTGCCAGTGCAGCCAAATTCATTTTTGGTTCGGCGAATGTCCACCAGGAACCCCAGGTAAATCGTGCCCAAAGAGAGCCGGTCAGTAAACCGCACACGCCAAAGGCTACTCCCACTGCTGCTGCTGAAGAAGCCTTTACATCATAAATTGGGTTTGGGTCATTCAAATACTGAATGCTGTACCAAAAACTAATAAGGAACATCACGAACATGGTCATCCACATGGGTACATGGAAAAATATATTACGTGCGGTTTCTTCAAGAATGGGGATGTGCGGGATGTATATCAAAAAGCCGGCAGAGATCACAATGGTCATCCAAACGGCAACTACATATTTCCAGGCTTTCAAGAGTGTGTGAATTTTATTAACTATGGCTACGTTATCGACTCAAAATATACGAATTTACGCCTGATAATCTGAGTTTTAAATCTGTAAAATTTGTTATGACTGACACTGAAAGATCCATTACGCTAACTCCTTCGTGGAAAGCCTTTTTCTGGAGTTATGTTTTCAGCATTATTCTTATTCCTGCCCTTATAGGAATATTTCTGTTTTGGAAAACGCGCAAGAAACACCGCAATATTTCGTACCAGATCACCGACCGAAAGATCACGGTTGTTGAAGGCAAATACTCCCAAAATATTGACCTGGCAGATATTCGCCAGGCCGTATCCGATACACTTCGTTTTGGAGTGGGTACCGTGACCTTAAAAACTCAGGGACGTGAGATCGAACTCATTGGCTTGGAACATCCGGAGCAGATCGCCAAGTCTATTGAGAAGGCTGTTGAGGCTGAACTCAAAAGACTGGAAGCCAGGAAACAAGCCAAACCACGGGAATCGAAATACGATCCGGGCTCAATGGACCGGCTTGATTACCTGACAGGACTTTGGCAACAAGGGCTTGTAAGTGATGAAGACTTCCAGATAGAGCGGAAGAAATTCGAAAGCTCTTAATTGAATCTATTTGAGCCTTCTGGGTTTATTTTCCATCGTTTTACAAAATAAACTCGTTTATTTGTACCCTAATCTGAAACCTAAGTACTCTCTATGAACACTTCCACTTTTTTAAAAGCGGTATTACTAACCGTATTTTTATTATCTATCAGCAATCTTCAAACCGTGGCCCAACAAGCTAATTTTGAAGCAGCTGAACGATTTACCGGGGAAAAAATGAACAAATTGATCGGAAATACATCTTTATATCCCCGATGGATCGAAGACACTAATAACTTTTGGTACACCTACGAAAACGATGAAGGCAAGAATTGGTATTTCGTAAATGCTGAACGCCCAAATCAACGATTACTTTTTGATCAGGAGGAAATGGCTTCTCAGCTTACCGAGATCTTTGAGCGCCCTTTCAATGCTTTAGACCTTGACCTCGAAGACTTCGAATATGATACCGACAAAGAACGGTTCACTTTTCATGTAGACAGTATTGAGTTCACCTACAACTTAAATGGTAATGATCTGATCAAAGGTGATTCCCTGGAGAAAGAAGAGCGGGAAAACTGGGCTACTTACTCATCCGACAGTACCTATATCGCTTTTGCCAGGAACCACAACCTTTATATTATGAGATCTGATGATGCCGACAGCACCGAGATCCAGCTTACTGAAGACGGTGAAAAATGGTTCAGTTATCAGGCCGATCAAAGTGATACCACAAGCGATGAAAGACTTCGTTCAAGAGCACAGTTTTTTGATGATGAAACGAAATTGTGGGTTACCCGCAGTGATGATCGTGAAGTAGATGAACTCTGGGTTATTAATTCCTTAGGTGAACGCCCTTCGCTGGAAACTTATAAATATGGCATGCCCGGTGAAGATGAGATCGGCATTAACCACGTTGAAGTATTTGATATCGGAAGCCGGGAGCGGGTGCGTATGGATACGGATAAATGGGAAGATCAGGATCTGAGGGCAAATTACGGAGGTCACCAGACCGGAGATTACCGGGCTAACAGTTCAGATAAATTATATATCTATCGAGAGAACCGCCCTTCTGATAAAGTTGATATCCTGATCGCAGATACCGAAACCGGTGAAACTGAAGTGTTAATGAGTGAAACAAGTGAGCCTTATTTCAACTGGAGCTTTCAAAACCTTAGTATCATCAATGATGGAGAAGAATACATCTGGTGGAGTGAACGGAGCGGATGGGGACAGCTTTACCGATATGACTCAGAAGGAAACCTTAGGAACCGCATCACCACCGGAAATTTTGTAGTTGGCGATGTCGTGAAAATTGATACCACTGCTCAAACTATTTTCTTTGAAGGATATGGGCGTGACGGTAACCATCCTTATTACGAGCACTTATACAGTGTTAAATTTGACGGTTCTGATTTCAAACACCTCACCCCTGAAAATGCCGACCACAGTGTCTCAGAATCTGATGAAGGCAATTATTTTGTGGACAACTATTCACGTGTAAATGAACCAACCCGATCGGTGTTAAGGGATGCCAATGGCCGAGTCACTCTTACCCTTCAGGAAGTGGATATGAAGGCAGCCAAAGAAATCGGATGGGAAGCACCGGAAGAATTTAAAGTTAAAGCAGCCGATGGCGCTACCGATATTTATGGAGTGATGTGGAAACCTTTCGATTTCGATTCCACGAAGAGTTATCCGATCGTTTCTTATGTGTATCCCGGCCCTCAAACCGAGCCATTTCCTATTGGTTTTTCTGTCACAGGAATGACCGGTCGAAATCAAGCCCTTTCTCAGCTTGGGGTTATTGTTGTAGCCTTTGGTAACAGAGGCGGAAGCCCGATGAGGTCCCGCTACTATCACACTTATGGATATGATAACCTTAGGGATTATCCCCTCGCTGATAATAAGTATGGGATTGAGCAGCTTGCTACCCGCCATTCGTTTATCAACCAAAACAAAGTGGGAATATTCGGTCACTCCGGTGGTGGATTTATGAGTACGGCCGCCTTACTAACCTATCCTGACTTTTACACCGCCGCTGTCTCTTCTGCCGGTAACCACGACAACAACATCTACAACACCTGGTGGGGTGAAACGCATCACGGGGTAACTGAAATCAAAAAGATCGTAAAGGAAATGGATGAGGACAGTGTTGAGGTAGAAAAAGAAGTGATCACCTTTGAATCTGAAGTTAAAACCAATGCCGCACTGGCTGAAAACCTAAAAGGTCACCTGTTGCTTGTTCATGGGAATATGGACAACAACGTGCATCCGGCAAATACCCTCCGACTGGCAGATGCACTGATCAAAGCCGGCAAGCGTTTCGATATGATGATCCTGCCCGGCCGACGACACGGATTCGGCCCTTACCAACCGTATTTTGAGCGACAGAAATGGTATTACTTCGCTCAGCACTTGATCGGTGATTACCGAACCAATGTGGATTTCGATCTTCCGGATGATGAGTAGAACATCGAGCATTCAGTAATGAACTTTCAACGCCGAAGTGGGTAACTGCTTCGGCGTTTTTTTTTATGCCCATAAAAGTAGCAACCTTGGAGCGTCCGCAGGTCCTCCAAGCATTGCGGGTTATGGCAAGAACAGCTTATTCAAACACCGAACGCTCCAAGAGTCTTTCAGACGCTTGGAGGTTCTTGGTGGCTAACAAATACTTCCAAGCAGATCTATTTTTTATTCCTGGAATCATAAAATTGTTTAAGATCTGAGAATGAGATATCCAACTGATCCATGTATTTAAAAAAGAGGGGTAATTTTTCATCTATGAACTCTTCCCTTTTCAGGTTTTGTACTTTTTTAAGAGCGTTCTCTTGTACAAAATATCCCACTCCTCTTTTGTTATGAAGTACCCCCAAATCCTGAAGATTCTGAAAAGCTCTGATGGCTGTGTTTGGATTTACTTCCATCAGCACGGCTACTTCTCTTACAGAAGGAACCCGTTCCCCCTCACTCCATTTTCCACTTAAGATCTGGTCGTAGAAATGAGTTTCAATCTGCTTGTAAATAGGTTTGTTTCCTGAAAACTCCATTATGCTATCTGCCTAGTTTTGAGTCTTAAAAAGGTGAACCATATGAACATAGCAGAGATCATTATGGTGAATAAAAGTCCGGTGGAGACATCGATAAATATGGTGGAATCAAGTACGGACAAAGAGTTGCTTAACCATGATTCAAATCCAGGTATAGAGGTTTTCAATCCCAGATAGAACAATGTAATTATGATTATGAACACAAATAGCGAAAGTAAGGTACTCAGGAAATTATTGGCCTTAAAATAGACCGCTCCAAATATAAAGATGGATTGGAGGATGGTATAGATCATAAATTCATTAAAATAATTCATGGTTAGAATTGCACCGGTTTCCATTCCTATAATAAGTGAAAAGATGTATAGGAAAAACAGGCCAACTATCGTATAAACAACATATGATATCAACCAGGCAGAAAGCAGTTTTTCTGAAGTTTTAGCCGGCAGCATAAAATACTGAGGAGCAGATCCTTTTTCATTGAGTTCATTAAACATGGTGCTGGATAAAGCATAACCCGCATATTGAAAAAGCATGTAGGCAAATGAAAATACTGAAGTCAAAGATCTATGATCATCCGGCATAAAATTTAGCATCCATATAGTCATCAATGCTATCAAACTGGTGATTACAGCAAAGCCAACTTGGATCATTCTCTTTTTTATAGCCACATACTTTTTGCAAAGCTGAAGTACGCGCTGAAAAGACAAACTGTTAATCGCCGTATTTTTCATGATAGTACCCCTTTAAATTGTTGGTTGATTTCTTCTGTCTTTTGAATGATGCCGTTGAACAACAGCTCGAGATCGAATTCCCCGATGGAATCTCCTTTTGATGGCACAATAGCATTAGTTCCCCCAAGTATCTCTTCTCCATAGATATAAAAATCCTTCGAATCTGAATCTAATTTCTGAATGGATAATCGATCTGCTATATCTTCCAGCGATTGATTAAAAATTGCGTCGCCGTCTTTCAACACAATAATGTGATCTATCATCGACCCAAGATCTCTGACCTGATGCGTAGAAATGAGAATGCATCTTGATTCTGCATCGAGTGAAGAAATAATCCTTCGAAACTGACTCTTGGAAGGGATATCCAGACCGTTCGTGGGCTCATCAAAGATCAGCAAACCGGTTTGAGTGGCTATTGCAAAGGCAACCAAAAACTTTTTTTGCTGCCCGTAAGATAATTCCGGAAGCAGTTTAGTATTGTCCACCTCAAATTCAGACATGATGTCTTCCATTTGTTGATGATCAAAATCCGGATAGAAAGATCCATTGAGCTTTATATATTTTTGCCCTGTGACTTTTGGAAAGTCAAATTGTTCGGGCACAATAAACATGTCACTCATCACAGCAGGACTTCGATCCATGGTAATCTCTCCATCAAGTAAACAGCTTCCCGATGAAGGAAATAACATTCCTGTAATATTATTCAACAGTGTGGTCTTTCCCACACCGTTCAATCCAAGCAGTCCATATATCTTACCTTGATGAAGTTCAAGGTTCAACGCAGACAATATCGGTTCCCCTTTTTTATAAGCATATGTGAGATTGTTGATAGAGATCATAGTTCTTCCATTATTTTGAATTACTGTATTAGTATAGTAATACAGTATAACAATTCAAATTTTTTTATGAAATTATATTCGGCTGTTCATAAGGGGGCAGAACTGGGGTAAGCGAACCGAGGAAAAAAAGTAGCAACCTTGGCGGTTCTTTATGGGTGATACTTTTTAAAGACTTTCATGCCAGGCTTTTTCATTCTTGGTGATGGTGAAACTCCATATAATTCCCCCAAGCGCCATAATGCCACCATATACCAGGATCAGCGGTTTTACAGTCATGATATCAAATTCAAGGATCAGCGATGCTATGGTGGTTGAGATGGAACTTCCTATGGTGAATAACAGCCATTCCGTACTGAAGATCCGTCCCCGAAAAGTGTCTTGCGTTCGTTTTTGAAGGAGTACCGTACTTGTTACCCAGTTTGCCCCGGAGGCAGCATGAGCCAGCAGTACAAAGATGAGCATCAATACCAGTTCATTTACAAAACCAACGATCATATACATCAATCCGCAGAAAGTGATCGCCAGTCCCATTACCATGACCCAGTCTTTTTCATCACTGAAAAGACGCCGGCCGATGATCGGGCCGATCCCCGTTCCAAATCCACGGGCTGCATACAACAACCCTAGCCCGATGCTTCCCATCATCAGCACTTCTTCATTCACTATGATCAGCAAATAAACCAATCCCCCTAAAAATACCGTGGACGTCCCTTTTGCAAGTGAAGGCCTGAGGATGTGACGGTTTGCAAACAAATAGCTCAATCCCTCTTTGATGCCCTTCAGCGGATTACGGGTTCTGTACATCTCCTCTTTCGACAATCTTGTTTGAGGGATGGTAGCGCGATACACAAACCAAGCCGAAAGCACATAGGTCAACGCATCCAGGATAAGCACCATATCCGTTCCCAGCCACTCCGTTGCAAATCCCCCGATCGCCATTCCCGTGGTAAAGATGATACTCCAGGTAGCTGTTGAGATGATATTGGCATTGGTAAGATTTTCTTCGGAGGTAACGTTGGGAATTGAAGACGTTTTGGCCGGTTCAAAGACAGCCGAAAGCATCATCTGAACGGCTGTAAGAACATAGGCCAGCCAAAGCATCTCCTGAGATTGAACTAAAATGATCCCAAGCACCGCCACTCCCCGAAGCAGATCACACCAGATCATAAGCTTGCGGCGGTTGAAGCGATCAGCAAGGTACCCGGCAAAGGGAGAGAAAAAAGCGAGACTCAACATCTTAACCACGATGATAAGCCCAAGTAAAAATTCTGAATCGGAATAGCGGCTTATGATGGCATAGAGTGCAAGAAGCCCAAACCAATCCCCGAAATTAGAGACGGACTGCGCCAGCCAAAGCCGGCGAAAGTCATGGTTTTCTTTGATGAGATTTAAATACGGGCGAAGATTTTTTAGCATGGCTTGCGGCTGTTAGCGATCAGCTCTCAGGAATTTGGTCGTTTTATTGAGGCTTGGCATGAAATTAATTTTGGGTCATGCTGAGGATACTTCCGAAGCATCTTCACAAGTTAATGAGTCTTTGTGCCTGTGCGCAGATCCTTCGGAAGTATCCTCAGGATGACTACCATAAAAGCTGGGTGTTCTTTGTTCGGTGTTCAATATTCACTTAACGCCGGTGCTTCCAAACCCGCCTTCGCCGCGATCCGTTTCATCGAGTTCATCTACTTCCACAACCGGGAACTGGGTGACCGGGGCGATCACCATCTGGGCCATGCGGTCGCCGTGATTTACAACAAATTCTTCCTGTCCGTGATTGATAGCGATCATCTTGAGCTCACCGCGATAGTCCGCATCAATAGTGCCGGGCGTGTTCAGCATGGTGATACCGTGCTTGATAGCCAATCCACTGCGTGGACGGACCTGAGCCTCGTACCCTACCGGCAAAGCCATTTGCAAACCGGTCGGGATCATTGTTCGCTCACCCGGTTTGATGACGATAGGAGTTTCAACGGCAGCCCTGATATCCATACCGGCTGCTGCCACCGACTCATAATTGGGGAGTTGCAGGTCTTTGGCATGCGGTAATTTTTTGATCAGTATTTTTTTCATAGTTCTTCTCGTGTGTAGTCGATCATTCGTACAATTACATTGCCCCAAAACACTTTAACGCGGGCCTCCAGCGGAACGCGCAGATCATCATCCAGAAACCATGCCCTGAAATCTCCTGAAAAGCCAAAGGGACCTTCAATATTTTCTGTGGTTCCCTCCATCTTGTACGCCATGATAGGTTTGTCAAAAGCAGCATATTTGCGTTTTTCTTTTTCCAAGGAGTTTTTAGCGTAGATATAGCCCTTTTTCTTCGTCACATAAACCGGCAATTTATAGTCCTCTTCACTTCCGGCAAATAACCTGGAAAAGTAAAAGATCACGTGCCCTGAAGTAGCAGGCTCTTCCAGGTCCAGGGTATCCCGGGTGTTGTCTTCTTCTTTGTAATACACTTTCCCAAGATCGCGGTCAAACCAGTATTCAATTTCTTTGTATTCATCCTCATCCGTATTGTCTTTCCAGAATTTAGATTCCACCGGAAGGCCATCCTCATTTACAAAAAACAAACTGTGATACTGATCCAGCTCTTTTCCCACAAAAGGAATAGATCCATTCGATTCGATCTCGGTGAGGATGTGTTTACGCTCCTGATCCTGATACAAAGAATCACTGAGCAGTTCAACATTCACCCATCCCAGCTTCAGGAAACCATATTTCACCTCATAGCGGAAGGTTTCCTTCACCGAAAAAAGATCCTCCATTGCAGGAGGCTCGGTATCTTTTGAGGGAAAGTCATGCTGCGCTAATGCGGGTATAGTTAGCAAAAAGCAGATGGTGAGGAGAATGAGATCTTTCATGAGTTTTGGGAGTGAATTGCTATTTAGCTTCTTCCTCGTCTTCAGCTATGAAGGCTTCGAAGGATTCTTCGTCATATCCAACCAGCACCGATTCATCTTTTAAAAGTACCGGCCGCTTGATCATTGTTTGATGTTCCAGCAGTTGCTCAAAAAGTTCGCCGTCCGAAAGGTCTTTGTCAGCAAGACCAAGATCTCTCCACTTCCGCCCTCTTTTATTCACCAGCACATCCAGGCCAACCTTGAATTCCAGCTCTTTCAGTTCTTCACGGGTGAAGGGGTCTTTTTTTACATCAATGAATTCGTATTCAACTTCATTTTCCTCCATCCATTTTTTGGTATCCCTGATCTTGTTACAATTTTTGATTCCTGCAATATGAAGCATCGTATTATTATGGTGAAAGTTTTTGTATTTTTAAGCTCTTAAAGATACGGTTTGTTTCTGCAAATCCGAACGTAATGAATCCCAGCTTCGTGCCTTTTATGTCAAAATTTACTTCTTTCTTAGTGATCGCCTTCGCACTACTGCTAACGGTGAGCTGTACCCGCAACGATGCCCAACGCGAGTTTGAGCGAGAAGCATACAGATCGCCTGATGGTTACACCGTTACAAATCCCAATAATGGAGAAGTCATAGATAACGATCCGGATGATTGGCGCATATCCCCCCGATTTCAGGGACTCATCACCATAAACCCTCCTTTTCCTAATCCGGTAGCTGTAAATCAATCCATACAAATAGAAGCGGTACTCTTAGTGGGTGTTCAGTCTATAAATGGAATTGAGATCTTAGTACGATTACCCGACGGAAGCTTTAAAAGTCTTCTTCCAGGTATTGAACAACTTTACCCGTCTTTAAATGTATTCTCTATTAGTCCCTTAGCACTTGGCGTTGATGGTTCTTCTGAGGCTGCCCGTGACTTAAAACGCATATATATATTTAATGAAGACTCCCAACTGATCTCCTACGGCGACATTATGGTGGAATGATCCTATCGTTTCGCTGATCGATCATTCGCCGATCTCAAATCGAAGATCATTTTTCCGTAGCCTCGTTCCAACATCCCAGATGTAGTTAGCATCGTTAGAAATGTCGTGGCACCCAAGAAAGGTTGGGAAAATCGCGCATATGGCAGGTAGTTCGATTTTTGAGATCCCTCGTGTTCAACAGTGTCTCCCTTAGCTATCATTATGCACTCGGGATGACAAGAAAAAACTACCTTGATGAGGACAAAAATCATGATGATCCTTCAATCCTGTAAATCATGGTTCAACATGAAGGAGTAGAAATACCTATCCTATGCCTAATTCATCCATCAGACGGCTCATTGCAGAATTAAAGTGCCTGCAACATAATCAGCCGTCAGATGGAGTTTTGAGCTCAGTCTTTAAAAAATCGTCCATCGCTGATCGGTCCTTCGATCCATCGCATTTCAAACCAAAAGAGAAATTTTTGAATGCTGAATTTTTAAATGGACCCTGATCCCATTTAAAATGAAACATTTCAACATTCAAAAATTTTCAAGACCTTCAGCGCATGGAAATAAACGACGATGTAACCGGTGCAGGATCTGAAGAAAAACTGCCTCGTAAATTAGGACTTTGGGGGCTTTGGCTGCTGGTGGTCAATGGTTTTGTGGGAGCCGGGATCTTTGGGTTGCCAAGCGGAGCCGCACGCTTAGCCGGTGAATACAGCGTCTGGATCTACGTAATCTGTGCCCTGCTCATGCTGCCCGTGATCCTGAGTTTTGCTGAATTGGGAAGTTATTTTCGTGGTACGGGCGGACCCATCAAATACGGAACGGCTGCTTTTGGACCGTTCATCGGCTTCCAGGCGGGATGGTTATTTTATGTAGCACGGATCATCTCCTTTGCCGCCAACTCCGTTCTGCTCACCGACAGCATCGCCTACTTTTTTGAGCCGGCCGCCGAAGGAACCGGACGGCTGATCTCCCTCGCCCTTATCATCGGCGGACTGACTCTCATCAACATACTTGGTTCGGTGGAATCCATTCGTTCGCTTGCATTTTTTACGGTCGTTAAATTTTCGGTGCTCCTCTTTTTGGTCTTTGGCGGATTGGTGATGCTGGGTTCAGCAGCGGCGCCCTCTTTTGAAAGTGCGGTACCTCCGGTGAGTGATCTCGGCGCAGCCGCCCTGCTATTGATCTATGCCTTTGTGGGCTTTGAGGGAGCGGTGGTCCCGGCCGGCGAAGCCAAAAGACCCGAGCGCGATATGCCCCTTGCTTTATTACTGGGATTAGGTTCGGTCGTTGTTCTTTATATGATGATACAGTTAGTATCCCAAGCTGCCGTGCCCGATCTCGCTTCCTCCACCTCTCCCTTGCTTGATGCCTCCGCTGCCCTCTTCGGAAGTACCGGAGCTATTATTTTGATGATCGGCGTGTTGACATCCGTGACCGGAAATCTCGTGAGTACCATTTTCTCGACGCCCCGGCTCACCTACGCTCTTTCCATGGAAGGCTCGCTGCCCGGATGGTTCGGAAAGGTTCACGCCAAATTCCTTACCCCTGCCAACTCCATACTCTTCTTTGGTGTGTTTGCCTTTATTGGAGCAGCATTGGGTTCCTTCATCTTTTTAGCCGCTATGACCGTATTGTCCCGCTTGTTTCTGTTCATCATAACCTGTGCGGCCGTGCCGAAACTGCGACCCAAATTCCGGGGTGAAGGCCGTTTTATCCTTAAAGGCGGATATGTAATTCCCGCCCTCGGTATCCTCGCCTGCCTCTGGCTGATGCTGCAGGTCAGTTTCAACTCCATCTGGCTGACCGGACTTTTCATAGCTATCGGCACCGGACTCTATTTCATCGGCCGCCGGCAAGTAAAATCCTGAGTCCGCATACTTAAGCAAATGGTCAGTCTGAGTTTGTCCTCGTTACGGTGCTCTGCTCCGAAATGCCTACCTGAGGCTCTGCCTCAAACTATTTGCCTGTTTTCAATTTTTAGCCGTTTATTAACTTATAATCCCTGCGCCATTTATACGCCGGACCATTCAATCAAACAATCCCAAACAACAAATAATGGATACACTGAAAAATCTTAGTTGTATAACCTTAATCTCAGTTATGGTGTGGGGATGCAGTCCACAAGATCAGGAGGAATACAGAGTAGAGATCACCGCTTATGATTACGTATTTCAGGCTCTTGAGGAATTACCTTCCGGATGGATCACTTTTATTTTAAATAATAAACAAGCTCATGAAATCCATGAATTAAGCTTTGCCCGCCTCCCCAAAGACATTACTTACAGAGAATATCGGGATGAATATGTTGGAGCATGGGAAGTTTTATTGGAGGAATTCCAAGCCGGTGAAGTTGAAAGATCCGGTATTTCGGAGCGGGTAAATGAACTGTTGCCAGACTGGGCTGATGGCGTGGAATATGTGAACGCCCGGGGACTGGTTTCTCCGGGAAGATCAGCCGAGAAGACGGTGTATCTGGAACCGGGATTGTATGCTGTAGATTGTTGGGTTAAAACGGAAGATGGTATTATTCACATCAGTAACGGTATGACCCGGCCCCTTACTATAACCGATGAATCTACGAACAGCCCTGAACCCTCCGTTGAAAATATAATTACACTGAAAGAAAATGAGATCGATATCAATTGGAATGCTGAAACCGGGTTCCATTCTTTTGCTGTGGTAATGGAAGCGGACTCTTTGGGAAATCCGGTTCATAATAATATTCATCTGATCAAAACAGAGGAAAGCACTGATCTGAATGAAGTAAATACATGGATGGATTGGTACAAAGTTGGAGGCCTCAGAGCTCCTGCCCCGGCTGATTTCCTCGGAGGTGTCAGCACCTATGATGCCACCCCCGGTGAAAGTGCAAGTTACTTCTCTGTAGAAATTGATGAACCCGGTGAATATGTCTGGATCGTTCAAGTACCGGAAGGTGAGCAACTGTGGAATACATTCAATATTCCATAAAATAATATGGATCTTTTCCAGCTCGGTCCCAACACCCCCAGCCTGTGTGAAAACTAACAACGCTTCTATCACCCCGTTTCTCAGCTACAAAATTTGAGAAGTCAATTCATTGGAAACAAAATGATGAATGTATCAGGCATAAAAAAAGCCGTTCCGAAATGAATCGGAACGGCTTGATCTTAAATGGTTGAATGGTTGGCCTGAGAATCAGTCAAATGCTTTATCGATCAATTGGGCAATATGTGCCGTATGTGCTTTTGTTTCAGTATTGACACTTCCTTTATTGTCCATCATTGTCCGGATATTCTGCAGATTATAGAGGGCTGAGGATTTTGCTATATGGTCGTGAGCATCACTTTCCAGTATTTCTGTGAGTTGGGACACATAGTGAACCTGCAGATTTTGGCGGAAAGTATTCACATTGCCACGGGCATCTGCACTAAAAACAGCAGCGGTAAGATCACCCACAACATCTGCTACGGAATAGGTATTGCCATAGGTTCTCGAATCTGTAATTCTCTCCATGGTTGAAGGATGCAGAAGGTGTGCCAGCGTAGCAGCCTGCATACTCAGTACCTGATCATGGATCTTAGGATCTTCAGATGAGGAGAAGAAGTTAAATCCCCTTCTCTGGATCTGCAGGTAGTTATATACCTCGTGTGAACTGTCAAAAGCATCGGGAGCAAACAGGTGTTTTGACAATTGAGACATCGCCTCTTTCTGCTTCTCTGCCGGCACAGGAATAAATGGTTTATCAGATCCTTCCTGCCCTATAAAACCACGGTCACGGTAAACACCACCGATCTGGCGTGATATGACCCCGGTCTGTGTGAATTTTTGGCCTCTCAATACCATATAGGCATTTCGAAGCTCCTGATAAGATTGTCCTTCGCGGGTTCCGAACTTCTCCAGAAGGCCATCCATCAGATCGTCTGTCATTTCAATTCGTGTAACGCCATAAGCAACAGGGTCGGATGACATATCCCCAACCATAACCCTTGGATCGATCGCTTTTCCGGGTGCGCGCATATCATCGGCATCGTTACCGAAAGCAAGTTCCGGCTCTGTTGACCGTGACAGGATTGCCTGTAACCGTCTCTCTTCTCTCTGGGAATTGTCAACGGCAGGTGAATATCCAAACTCAACAGCCCATACATCATAAGGGCCCGGCTTGATATCGTAATATCTCCCCTGATTATCCCGGTCCTGGTTCACGTTTACGGAAGAGTAGTCCATCACCGAACCGGTTAATCCGATTGTATTGGCAAGCTCTGCGCTGTGAATGTCCTCAGGGGAATGCAAGGTACTGGCCTGCATATTGTGATTTAACCCAAAAGTATGTCCCAGTTCATGTAAGATCAGCATCGTCAGTGCTTCGTGCTTGAAGCCTTCCAGATCTTCATCTGCGGCACCCATACCTCTTAAAGCATGCGTTCCAAAAAGATTATTCTGCTGCATGTGTTGGCCAAAAGAACAATAAGCCGGATTCATGGAATCACTCAATGCCTTCATAGAAGGCATGGTTTCTGTGAAAATATCTTCAGAGCGTACCTGATTTGAAAAGAAGACCCACTCGAGCATAACATCGGCGCCAAGTATTTGTCCTGTTCTGGGGTTTACAAAACTGGGGCCATAACCGCCAAAGGGTGGAACGGGTGATGAGGTCCATCGCAGAACATTATAGCGAATATCCCCTGCTTCCCATTCTGCATCATCAGGCTGAACTTTCACTTCAACGGCATTTCTGAAACCGGCCGCTTCAAAAGCTTCGTTCCACGCCAGCGTGGCTTCGGAAATGGTTGCACGGAACTCTTCAGGAGTTGTATTTTCGATCCACCAGACGATGGGTTCAACCGGTTCCGAAAGGTCGGCACCGGGATCTTTCTTGACTAGGTTCCATCGGTGAATCATATCCCGATATGGAGTGGCACTTGTACTTACCTGATCATCCTGCTGTGTCATAAAATAACCAACTCTCGGGTCGTCGAAACGAGGTCGATAATCGTTTTCAGGCATTTCAATGAATGTGTGCTGAAATCGAATGGTCACAAATCTGTTGTCCGTAACGGCATCGCTGGTTGAACCCATTGAGTAGGGAGAGTCATAAACATATTCAACGATGACATCCGTATTTTCCGGAAAGCTTCGGATCTGTGTGTACTTACTTTTGTCTTTACTGAGATTTCCCAGAGAAAACGAGCCCGGCCCCTGCATTGGATTTGGACTGGGTTTGATCTGGTTAAAATTTTCGCTCAGGAAAATGGCATCGCCGTTGATCAACAATACCCCATTCTCTTTATCTTCAGCCTCAATTTTAGAAGATAAGATCACCGCCTCCGAAATATTGGCTTCCGAAGCATTGCTTAACGCGCTTTCATCATCAAAATAGAAGCTGGTGTTCTGTACTACAAATTCGATCTTGTCGAAATAACGCCGGATCTTAAAAACTTTATTATCCTGGAAAGCTCCGCGAAAATGTCCGGCCTCCAGTACGCCATCCTGGGAGAGCCCAAAATAAATATACTCTTTATCGAGCTGATCTTCATTGATCGCCAATTTGGTAACCCCGGTGGTTGTATCCTGGTAGATCGTAAATAATCCCTCAAAAGCGGTGGTGTTTTCAAGTGCTTTGTCAAAATCGGTGGATGCGGAACTTGACTCCGATTCCGATTCACCTGTTGCAGCATTTTGTGAAGTTGAACATGCTGTTGCCGTAATCAGTATCACAGCAAGCCATATGTAATTCATTGATTTTAAATAGTCCATATATATTTCCAGTTATGTTTAAGGTAGTCCGTGTTCAAATGCTTTTCCCGGTGTTTAGAATGAATAACTTTACGATCGGTTAAAGTACCCCTTTATTCTAAGCCCCTGATACAACATATTTATTTTCTCTCACACGATTAAGTAATAGTAATGTTACAATGCGACAAAAACTAATGAGCCCACCTATCTTTTATTCTCGTTCCTGTGCTTCACTCAGGAATGTACTGTCCATCCCTAACATAGCTTGACCACAAAATGCACAAGTTATGAACCATCGAAAACTCAATAAACGTCGAGAATTCAGTGAACAGATACGCCGTAAGGCTGTCACCGACTTTCGCTCAGGAA
>Ga0136557_1000921_pt1 | contig 20691 bp, 20 predicted proteins | sample AntRauTorckE6832_FD_104796 | JGI IMG/M metagenome (GOLD analysis project Ga0136557, IMG submission 104796) | Saline lake microbial communities from Rauer Islands, Antarctica - Metagenome Torckler E6 #832 | ecosystem: Environmental > Aquatic > Non-marine Saline and Alkaline > Saline | place...
AGCGACGTGTCGCCGACCTTGAGAGCCGTGTCGGAAACCACGATCGTGGCGGTTGGGGCTGTCACGTCTGCTCCCGCTGCATTCTGACTTGCAGTTGGCGGTAAGACTACACCTGGAGCGCTACTACCGACGGTCGCCGCGTAATTGGCAGCATCCAAGCTCGAGCCAGTAAATCCGGCGACTGCGTTGTCGAAACTGCCACTGGCTACGCCGGCAATCAGGGCATTGGTCGCGGAGCCTTGGGCAACATCGGTCGCTTGCGCCAGCATAGTAAGCGTGGTGGCCGCTCCAGCCGCAGCGTTGCTGCCCGAAGTAACTTGCGCTATTAGAGCTACCTGTTCCGCGGTAATTGCAGCGCCAGTTGCATCAATAGCATTCTGAATGATGGTGCCCAGGGTTGAGCCGGAAAGATCGATCGTTCCGTCTGGGTCGCCCGCGGCAGTTGAAATAGCTTCAGCTATAGCATTGGTCACTGCGGCTGCACCGCTCTGGAGCGTGGCACCAGTTGCTGAATTATCGATTACTGAGGCAATCTGGGTAATGATGTTACTGATTTGTTGCGAAGTGGCCTGAACGCTTAAAGCGGTCGCTTTTTCCGACGCTGTTGCTGTGATACTGGAAAGAACCGCAAGGGGGTTATAGGACAGAAGATTTATATCGGAAGGCAGGTCCAGAACAGTTTTCACCATGGTGGTGGCGGCAAGAGTGTCGTCAGCCAGCCCAAGATTAGCTATGGCTGCAACCACGGTGGTGAGCGGGTTTACCACCGTGGTGACGGAGCTGGTGCCAAGCACGCCCTGGTATGCATTGCTGGTCAGGAGATCGGTGCCGCCATACACACTCATTTTCCCTGCGACGATGTTGTTGGGAACTTCAAACGTGCCGTTTGCGGAAGTGGTGGTAGACCACTCTCCGGCATTGAGCTGACCATCGCCATTGACATCTGCGAAAGCAGTGGCGCCAGACAGGTAATTGCCAACAGTCACTGTCACGCCTGTCGGGGTAAGATTAGCTGACAACGCGTTAAAGCCACTCATGCCTTTTGCCAGGCTTGCGCTTGAACTGCCAATATTTTGCAGCAGAATTTGCACTGCACTGGTGATACCAGGCCCTATGAAGCTGGCACTTTTGTCAGCGGCGTTCAATGATTCGAGGAAACTGGTGGCAGCGATTGCACGATTATCCAGTGCGGACATGTAGGTTTCAGTTATTTCCATTGTGCTCAGATGGTTTATCAGCTCGGAGCCGATACCTATGCCCGCGGCCGCAAAGGCATCAATGTTTGCCTGAGCCTCGGTGGCGGTGAGTGAGATACCGAAACCATTCTTGGCTATGGCCTGGATGGTAGCTACGAGCCCTTGCTGCGCGATAAGCTGGTCGATGTATGAGTCTACTAAAGCATTGATCGACGTAAGATCGCCGTCTTGGGCGATCATTGCATTGTATTGAGCCATTTCGCCGGCGTTGGCAGAGGAGCCTGTGCTAAGAATATATGACTTTTGCAGAATCGAATTTTGGTCTGAATGTGGCATAGGCTTACCTTCTAAATGTCAGGGGTGATTGGGTTCCGCAGATAAATGCGGTCAGCGCGCCGAGGTGAAACGGCGATTCCCTTCTTCCTGTGCATTTAGCGCCTTTTCTCAATGACTCACTGTGCGTCACCGAACATAGGGCGATTTATTTTTGTATTTCCTACTGGATGATCAATAGGCCGACGACGAGCATCATCGCGGTAGCGGCCCACCCTCCACGCTTAATCGTTTTGACTGACCAATTTCCACTCATAAAAGCCCATGAACATTTCTTCCCAGCTCTGTTCACCCCAGTTCACTTCGGTGTCAGGGTCGGGATTAAATCGATTCTGGCTCGAATTATCGAAGGCGCCGCGCGCGATTATCCGGGTGCCTGCTGGCACACGCAGGGGCTCAGCCAGTTCATGAGACAACTGCCAGTTAAAGGAATACGCCGGCACCGACAACAGCAGCTCTTCCGAGCCATCGGGGTAGCGGGCGGTGAATTGCATGCGCTTGCCGCGGAAATGCATATGCGGCATCAGGCTGCGAATCTCTGCTTCCGCTGGCACATTGGTCACCAGCTCCATTTCATGGTCCTTTGCCTGCGGCGGGATGGAAATGGTAAAGGCATTGCCAACGCCGCCGGACATGCGCTCTGCCGGCACTTCACCTTCGGGGTAGAAGTAGATACCGATTTCAGTTTCATCGGTCATCTCCATGCCTGTGGTCGTGTAATGCATCTGCAGGTTCAGCCCGGAGCCGGCACGCAACAAGCCGCCCACCCCATCGGGATTCCAGGACACACTGTTCCCTGGCGCATACCCGGCGACTGATGCCTGATCCGCATCGCCGCCGCCCAGCAGTACACCGACATCAATATCCGGGTTTTCGCGGAATATACGGTCAATATCAGGTTGTTGGCCGGATGCCGCTGCGGCAAACATTTGCGCGCGAATAGCCTGAGCGCGTTCCTCCGGCAGGCTATTGATTGCCTGGATAAATGCAGTCTGGGGATCCGCCCGGCCTTCGGGGGGCACAACAGTTGTGATGATGTGATGCAGAACTTCCGGGCTGCCTGGTGCGACTTCACTGCCCCGTATCCAGCGATCTTCAGCCAGGCCCAGGTCAATGGGAATGTCCATGTAGTCCACCACGCCGGTCGCCGGGATGGATTGTGCTGGCACCTTGACGATCAAATCCGGCGTACCCATTGTCCATTTGGTATCAGACCAGACCAGTTCAGCCAGGGGATCCTCGTCCGAACCCTGGATTGGCGCGCCGGCGTTTACCCAGCGTACCAGCTTCTGCATGTTCTCATCACTGAGGTTCATTTCGTTCTTCATCTTGTGGCCGACCTTGTTGTCAACCTGGCCTGGCGGCATGCGCCGGGTCATCACCACCTCACGAATCATCGGCGACCAGCCCTGTACCGCAAGTTTGCTGTCCATGGCAAATGGCGCGATACCACCACCGCGATGACATTCGGCGCAACTCTCGGCAATAATCGGCGCGATATCGTTAACATAGGAAAGTGAGGCACCTTCTGCGCCGCCGTACTGGATGCTGTCACCGTGGCTGGCAATCTGCACCAGGTCGACAGACTCCCCGGCTTTCAGCCGGCGAAGCGCCTGTTCCAGTTGCTGCTGAACCGGACCGCGATAAACAACCTCAAAGTTTGCCGGATCGTAGACCACGGCCTGATCCATATGGCTTAATCCCAGTGCTTGGGACACTAACTGGGCATCGTCCATCAACACCGGTATCTGCACGCCGGTGATCGCATCAGCGACTGCCTGCCGGTCGCTGGTCGAGCCGGGGTTTATCAAAAAGAAGGCAATGTCCGAATCCGCATATCGGCTTTGCAGTGCCTGTAGCGCAGCCAGCGAAGCCTGGTCAGTCAGTCCGGTTGCCTGCGGCAATATCACCACAGCTGCGTGGTCATCGTACCAGGACATTTGGTGCTGGGCGCCGTTGTGGTCGATGAGAGCGAAGTCGCCCACGCGCTCACCGGCGTGGAGCAGAGAGGAGGCAATAGCCATACAGGCCACTGACGCGAGCCGAAAAGCAGCTTTCATAAAAAATCTCCTGTTCAGTTAAGGTTCTGATACCAACAGGATCTGAGCACTGTTTACACACCCATGACCCGGGGCGGAGCTGTACAATATCGCAACTAGTCGTTACAGATCATCACAGATTAGACCTTAATACTGCACACTTCAAGGCATTGGTAAGTTTAAGCCTGTTTCCTCTCCCCGATTGTTTTGACGCTGGTGCGGATGTCATTCCAGCACGAGGTATTGCCCTGCTCATAATACACATACACACTAGTTGCGCGTTACAAAGATGCTGAACGTCCCCTCTGTGGCGCTGGCGTACGTGGTAGCCTCAACCATGCAGGTCCCAGCGCTTAGAGTCCTGTTTATGCGGGAATTGTAGCCGCTGCCGCGGTCATCGTCTTCGTTGATCACCGTGCCGTTTGTACTGGCGCCAGACCGCAAAAGCAGGTAGCTGTCCTAGCCGCCCGTCAGGTCGATAGTTACTGTTGTGGCGGTTGTAAGGGTAAAGGTGTAGAAACGGGCATAACTGCCGGAACGGGCAACAAAGGCGCAGCTGCTTGACCATTGGCCTGCCAACGACTGGTTGGTCACCAGTGGCACCAGCGAGCAGGAATCCGTGTCCTCGCCTGACCCGTTGGAGCCGCCCTGACTGACTGCAGTGGTCAAAAGCCGTTGCGAGGCAGCGCAGTGGGCCGATTCGACGATGGTATTGATAGAATCCATCTCAATCGCCGATAGAGTTGCCGCCAGGGTCCCGCCTGCTGTGGTAAGCCGCAAAGCGTCGTTGATGATGAGGGAATAGGAATAGTCTTCCAGATACCGCACGCTCCCGTACAAATCCCCCGGCAATAAGTTACTGACAAAATCGAGCGAGCCTCGTCGGTCGACGGCCACGATGTTCAAGATGTCAGATTCGCGTCCCAGGATTGTGGGGAGCGCCTCTTCGAGCCAGGTTCTGACCCGGGCTATGTCGTCCGCGTATTGAGGAACGTTGGTATTGGCGATGGAAACCGAGTTCGACACGCCGTGTGCATAGGCATAGACCCCGCCTTCCAGGGGAGCGGGATTGAAAGTTACGGCATGTTGACCGAAAATTTCCGCCACAAAGGTGGCAATGGCGCCTCCGAGTGAGTGGCTCTGTAGCCTGAATTCGAGTCGATAGAAACGGGGCCAAGAAATTTCCAGTCGTTGATATAGCCCTGGTCAATCGCGATGCGGTCGGCGTCGCTGCACGTGGCCTTGCTCAGCAGGGCATAGTCCAGCAGATCTCCGTTATAGATGATGTTACTGGTGTCGTCGCGGCAAACTTGCGCGGTGGCCGCGAAAGGCAAAAGCAGTAGAAAGAAGAACAGTAGGTTTCGTGTGGCTGCTCTCAATGATCTCTACTCCAAGTGACGCATATGCCAGTGATGGTAGCATCTATTTGCGTCGCTGGGGCAGTAAGTGATGAGCAAATCTACACGCTCACTGTAGGGGCTAAAAGTATCTCCTCCACGGTTAATAACGATCGTTACTGTGCCACACTTACGCTCGAAGATAGATCAGAATGTAGCACGAACGAAATGATTAGGTGATATCTGTTTTGTAATCCCGATTTTCACGTCAGTCGCACCCTCCGATCGCACCCTTCGATTGTTTTTTTAATCGTCAATATTTCTGCACAAACGAGCACCGTCAACTATAACTCCCTTGGGACCAGGCTATTTTCCCGTTGGTATAATTTCGTTGTGGAAAGTTGGCTGGCTCTCAAACATTAGTCGATCAAAAAGGAGTTTGGTTATGAGAGAGTTGAATGCTTCAGAGATTGAGGAGGTTAGTGGTGGATTTATTCCTGCCATCCAGGGAGTTGTTTACGGCGTTGGTCTGCTGGCGGGTAACACTGCGGTCAGAACAGCGGTTTCCTGGGCTGCGCAAGGCATAGTGGGTGGCACGGCGTTCGCTGGTGTTCAGAGAATGGTAAACGGTAGTTGAAAGACCATTAATCGTGATGTCTGCTGGCGGTCATTTGGCCGCCAGTAGCTAAATACGGGAGGGGTTAAGCATGGGGGCACTTCGTTATTCCATGACGTATGCGACAAGCTATGCGTTGCTGCAATTGGTTGATGCCTGGTTGAGCGTCACAAAGCTGCCGAGTGAAACCAATGAAGAGTTGAATCCGCTGGGCAACTCGGGCAGTTTTGCGGCGCTGGTGTTCGAGCCCTTGAACTTGGCGATACTGTGCTTATGCTCAGCAATGGTATTTATCATGGAGAGCAATCGTCAGCGTGCGGCTGACGTATTGCGGTCGGAATGGGGTGCCATCATGAGTACACCTTTTGTACTTCTGGCAATGAAATTCCTGTCAGTGTTCAATAGCACTTTGTCTTATACGGGGCTAAACGCGCCAGCGACAATGTTTGGCATTTTCAGTGATCAACAGATGTTCTTCATCATTCTGTTTTTTATCGTGATCGCTATGGTATTACACTTGCCTGTCACAAAGTTCCTTAAAAAACGGTATCCTTCCAGGAGCTAACCGTGGCGTCGGCTTTAAACATTGAGCGCCACCTGACCGGCCTGACAGGAGAATCCGATGACCAATCCGGTTTATGCGCTGAATCTGTTCGATATCTCGAGCAAAGCGGAGTACATGGCGTATTCCCGCCAGTCTGCAAAGGAAGTACAGGCTCACGGCGGTCACGTCGTGGCGCTTGGCAAGTTTCGCGAAAGCGCTGCTGGTGATATCACGCCCCGTTCGGTTATGATAATCGTAGAGTGGGCCTCGACAGAGGCCTTTGAGAGTTACCGCAGTGATCCGGCCCTGGCGGATCTGCATCCTCATCGCATCAACGGGACTAACAACTACATTTGGCATCTTTTTGATAAACTCGAGGATTTAAGGCCTCTGCTGAAATGAGCGCGGACAGCACAAAGAATCCCTTCCACGGGGTGCGAGACAGGTTGTGCTGGCGAACTGTGCGACCAGACCCAGCGTAACGAGCTGGAATTTATGTATTCTGCCGGGCTGCTCAGCATGTTCAAGCGCAAACTCTACCTCTTTGCCAGTGCCTCTTCCGCTGCGCTGATTCTGGTGCTGCTGGCCGCCGCAGTCTCTGCGCATATCACACGCCAGAATCTGTCTCAGGGCACCATGGCGCAGACGCTCCTTGTGGAGCATCAGCAGCTGTCGAGTATCTCCTACCGCCTGTTCAAGCAGCTTACCGACGGTCTGATCTTTGGACAGACCGCCAACCAGGCCGGGGTCCTCAACAAGCAGGAGCAGATCAACGAGTCCCTGACTAACATCCGGCGTCTGGAAATTTTGCAACGAGAGGCTCTGGGCATTGAATTCACACGCGGCAGCGTTGAGGATACAGAGCGGCTCGCACAACTGGTCACGCAAATCATCAACGAGTTTCAACTCATCTCTGGCACTCGGGACGGCGCGCCGCTGAACCTCCAGGAAGGGCTGCGGACCCTGCTTGAAGTGACGATCGACAATCAGTTCCGGGATGCAATCAACGACGCGGTCACCCGCCAGGGCAATGTGGTAGCGGCAATCAACGCCCGCATTGATATGCTGAATACAGCCATCGTATGGTTCACCGCCGCCCTTGGCCTTCTGGGTCTGCCGCTGATCGTGCTGGCGTGCTGGTGGCTGATAAATCAGCTTTACCGGCCGCTGCAGGCAATTACTGCGGGTGCTGAGGCCCTGGCCCAGGGCAACTACGATCACCGGCTGCCAGACACCCTGGATGAGGAATTCCAGCATATCGTGCAATCCTTCAATACCATGGGCAGACAACTGCAAGAGCATGAGCTGTCGGGCGAGCAGTCACGCAAACAACTTGAGTTTGAAGTCGGGCAGCGCACTCGTGAACTCATGGAGGCGAATCGCAAGCTGACCGATATCGACAGACGGCGCCGCCAGTTTCTGGCTGATCTGAGCCATGAGTTGCGCACCCCGCTCACGGTCATCCGCGGCGAGGCCCAGGTGACACTGCGACAGCCCATCGTCAGTGAGGAGGCCTGTCGCGATACACTGGAAGTTATTCTGGGGCAGGCCGTAGGCTTGAGCAGGCTGGTGGACGATCTGCTCCTTCTTGCCAGAGCTGAGTCAGGCCAATTGGTAGTGGAGTCGGAATGGTTTGAGTTGCAGTCGTGGCTGCAGCAGCAGGTAAAGCACTGGCAGCGCCTGGCGCCGACGCACCTGTTCGAGGTCAAGTCTGATGCCGGCAGCGCTGCTTCGCGTATCTTCGGCGACCAACAACGGCTGACACAGGTCATGGCGATTTTGATAAACAACGCGGTAAAGTACTCGGAGCCCGGCACTACCGTTATCATCAGCACCCAGCAGGGCCCGCATAATCTGCAGATATCAGTCTCCGATCAAGGCGCAGGAATCGCGCCATCGGATCTGCCTCTTATTTTTGAGCGGTTCGTAAGGATCAATCGGTCAGTGGAGGGTGCCGGTCTGGGGCTGGCGATTGCAAGAACCATCGTGGAGGCTCACGATGGTGAACTAAACGCAGAATCTGTGCTCAAACAGGGCTCTACTTTCACACTTTCCCTGCCCCTGCCCCTGCCCCTACCCCTACCCCTACCCCAACCTCTACCCCTGTCCATGGAGCCGAAGGCATGAAAGTGCTGGTCGCAGATGACGAGCGGCCGCTGTTGAATTTTATCTCGCGCGGCCTGAGTGCTGAAGGCTACGACTGCATCACTGTTAACGAGTTGCATCAGGTCAGTGCGCAGGCCTACCAGCACCAACCGGATGTCATTGTGCTGGATCGGCTGTTTGGCGACGAGGACAGTATTCACGAGCTGCCCAACATTCAGAAGCGCTCCCCGCGCAGTCGTATCCTGTTGTTGACAGCGCTTGATGACATAAGCGAGCGCGTTGATGGTTTGCGGGCGGGTGCGGATGATTACCTTTGCAAACCCTTCGATTTTGAGGAACTGCTGGCGCGGGTGCAGGCACTTGGGCGTCGCGCACAGGCACGGCAGGAGGATGCAGAGCATGTGCTGCAACTGGGCAGTGTGACGTTGGAACTGGCGAGCCGACTCGTTTACCGTGACGGCCAGGAGATCACGCTCACCAGTATTGAATTTGGTCTGCTGGCATTTTTGATGCAACAAAACGGCAAAGCACTGTCACGGGAACGAATCCTTAACAAGGTTTGGGGCCACCAAACGGAACCGCTGACCAATATTGTTGATGTATATGTCAGCCGACTGCGACAAAAACTAGACAATCCCCCACCTTCCGAATCCATGATTCAGACGGTGAGGGGGCTCGGTTATCGGTTTCGTGTCACTCCGGCGTAATGCACCCGCGCTGCGCTTATCCCCCTATTGGGGATAACAGTGAAGGATCGGTGACCAGATTACGCACCCCATGAGCCTCACTTTCATCAAAAACATTGCCGTTGCACCATTCGCCCACACTTTCAATGTCGACGAATGCTGTACTCGGCCTCACGCTCCAGCTCACCAGCAAGGGAGAACCGTTTTCGTTATAGGCAGGCCCGGTTGTGGAGCCGGCATATTGAATCGGTGTGCCCGTGTCGCCGGGGATGTTTAGCGCCTGATGGAAGCCATTGCGCTCGCCTATCGCTGCCAGGTCTGTGAAATCCAGCGCGGACCGATCATTGACCAGTACCAGGACCTGGCCTTCTACCCGTAACTCCGGGTTCATGGTGTTGTTGTTCAGACAGGCACCCAGGGTGGGCCCCGGTGCGGCCTGGGCACTGGAGTACACATAGTGCACCTCAATGGTGTCACCGGGATTCAAAGACGCATTATTTGCCGGACATATCTGCGCGCGGACGGGGCTGAGCTGGGCTGATGACAGATCGCCATCGTAAAGAAATCCAGTATCATGGCCATGGCCATCGCCGTTACCCGCATATCGCGTAAAATCCCCGCCTTTATGCTCGGCATTTTTATGGAAATGGATATTGCACAGGTTCATCTGTTCAGGCTGGGGAGCGAAGGTCGTATAGCGCAGGTTCTCGCCGTGGTGACTCGACAGGTCACGTGGGGACTGTGGCCCAAAACCCTGACCAGCGGTATTTTCCAGCAGTGTCTGATTCTGTTGATTGATAACGCTGTCGGCGACGCCAGGGTTGTCGCTACTGGCACAAGCTGCCAGGGATGCGGACATACCAATTAAACCAGCCATTGCTGCCACGTATTTCATGCATACTCTCCTGCTGTGGGTTAAAGAGGATCCACAGTAGCAATAGATTACAAATTGGTAATGAACCTGACATTAAGATTTGATGAACAACGTTTTGTGCGTGGCTGGGTGCACAATGCAACCGGGCATTTACCTGCCCGGATGATCACGATCAGCCATATCAGGCCCAGAACGCCATTGATTTCAACTCCCATCGGCTTAATCTCCTTGCAGGCACAATTATGAGGATGAGGGCTGGCGGTTGTCGCATCGCAGCGAAGCGCCTGCCTCGCTCACTAAGTTACTCCTGGTGTCATGCCGATAAAACGGCTTTCATGCATGTGTTCCCGCCTGAACTGTCTTTATCCAGCCCACAATGAGCTGGAACGGCCCTTCGTGTTTGTCGGCCAGCATAAAGCCAAGCTCCTCAACCCTGGTCGGGTTGAACGACGGCCCTGGCAATGTTCGGCCACGGAAGATGGGCGTCAGCTGGCTGAAATGCAGACGTAGCTCCAGCCATTGGTTATCAATGGTCTCGAAAGTGGTGGCGTAGGCGATTCTGGAACCCTGATAGTGAGCGTCAGTGTAAAGCCTGAACTGATAGGTACGGCCATCGCCTTTGACACGCAACAAGACGCTGTCGGCGCCGCTGAGGTCATGGCGTTGTCCCCGGGCGCGTATCGAGGCAAAGCCGCCATTATTCGCCAGGGAGATGATGCCTTTGAAATGCAGGCAGCCACCTGCAATCTGAGGTTCGCTTTGAGATTGCCCGCCCATGACACCGTCGTTTATGGCGTGCCACTCAGTGCCGCGGGCCGGGTCGGTAAAATCCATGAGGGCAGACTTTGCGTACGTATTTGTATTCATATCGTTGCCACGGTTTGTTGCGGTTGTGGTAAGAATGTCAATCTAAGGTACCATGTCCAAAAGACAGTGTGTCAGAGGTCAGGCGCCGTTTTGTGATCGTGAACTCGCCCAGAGGTTTTTCTATGAGTGAACCCATTGTAGCCGACAATAAACCCATCAAGAAATCGTTGACCAAAGGCGAAGCGTATTTTTTCTGTGCCTGTGGCCGATCAAACGATCAGCCCTTTTGCGATGGTTCCCACAAAGGCACCGGGATCGCGCCGAAAAAATTTACCCCCAAAGATAACGGCGATGCCTATCTTTGCCGCTGCAAGCACACCAGCACCCCACCTTACTGTGATGGTACGCATAAACGCTTCAGTGATGATCAGGTAGGCAAGGCTGCCGGAGATTAAGGCATCATCGCCAAATCGACAAAAGAAGAGCCCACCTTGTCGTTTATCAAACAGCTTGCGAAGGATGGTTTGGCAGCGCTCGGTAAACATGGTCCGGTGACGGCGATGGGCGTGCTGCGGCACGAATTGCCGCACTGGGACGACATCCAGGTGATGGTTGCGCAGATGGCAACCCAGCCATTGATGCAGGTGATGGCGCGCGCCTGTGGGCACGACTCGCTGGGGAAATTCAACAAGAATGACCTGGCAACCTGGACGCAGGAAATGGCAGCCTTGTCAGGTATTCGTTACTCGGGGTTTGACCGGCTGTGACAGCAATGCCTCAGCATCGATGTCCCCCTGATTTGCATAAAAACCAATAATCAGGCTGTCACTTGTCGACAGCTTTCAACGCGGAGAGTAGAAATGTTCAGCCACATCATGCTGGGTACAAATGATATTGAAGAATCAAAAGTTTTTTATGATGCAACACTGGGCGCCCTGGGCGTCAAACCGGGTGTTGTTGATGCCAAAGGCCGGTGCCTCTACCGAACCAGGACCGGCGTTTTTTTGCTAACCAAACCGATTGATGGTGAGCCGGCCTGCCATGGCAACGGCAGCACAATTGGCTTCGCGGCGGAAAGTCCAGAGGCGACCGCAGCCTGGCACAAGGCCGGTCTGGCCAGCGGTGGCACTGACTGTGAGGACCCGCCCGGGGTCAGAGAGGGCGCTGGTGTCAAAATGTATCTGGCTTATTTGCGGGACCCGGCTGGCAACAAGGTTTGTGCCTTGCACCGTGTAACCTAAATTATCCATCGGCCTGGGTCTGCCGGCGAGAGTCCATAGGTGAGAGTCCATAGGCGAGAAACGGCGTACCGCCCGCGTAAGCGGGCGGACGCAGATTATTCCTGTTCAGCCGCCTCTTCAAGGTCGTCGTCCAGATCGACCGCTTCGTCTTCACCTTTCCTCTCCAGCGCTTCGGTGTGGCGCAGGAAGTCGGCCTGATCGCCGTAGTAGTCATCAACCGCGTGCTCTGATGATACCGGGCTTAGGTAGAACGACTCAGTCAAGCCTTCTTCGCGCATGGCCAGACCGGTCAGGCAGGCCTTGATGACGTGTGCGCTGTTCAGCGTCGTCATGTAGGTCGGGTCCAGGTAAGGATGCAGTTCCACCAGCTCAAAGCCGACAACGTTCGCCTCTGCGCACAATCGGCGCACGATGGTGATCGACTCGCGCATATCAAGGCCACCTGACACTGGTGTACCCGTGGCGATTGCGAACGCCGGATCGATGACATCGATATCAAAAGAAATGTAGAGTTTGCGTCCGTCTTCGCTGGCTTCTTTTACCACGCGTTCAAGTGTTGCATCCCAGCCGCGCTGCTCCACTTCAGCCATGGTGTGATAACGCATGCCGTTCTCACGCATCCATTTAAAGGCCGCCTCGTCGGGGCCGCTGGAGCGCAGGCCAACCTGAATGTAATCCTGCATACGCACATGCCCTTCATTGAGCAGGCGATATACCGGTGCGCCGTGGCTGATCAGATGAGCGCTGCCCCACCAGGCATCGTAGTGTGAGTCAAAGTGAATGACTGATACTTGCTCCTTGCCATAAACATCGGCCATGGCGGCCACGTTGGAATAGGACAATGAATGGTCGCCGCCGACGATAACCGGCACCGCGCCGGTATTGCCGATCTCGCGGACAACCTCCCGTATGTGCTGCATGGAGCGTTCAGTACTGGCGTTGTCGATGGCAATGTCACCGTAGTCGACGATATTGAGCACGCTGCCGGGATTGATCTGTACATATTGATCGCTGCCGCCCAGAGCACGGCCCATCACGCGCATGTCGGTGGTGGCCTGAGCGCCTGAATCCCGCCAGCCCGAACCCATGTTCAATGGCGCACCGACGATGGCAACATCGACCTCAGCGGCGATCAGATCTTCCGGGGTCAACGCCAGCGGGAAACCGCCGAATGTGGGTGGGCCACCGCCGCCGTTGTAACGTCCCAGTGAGATCGTGCCGGCTTCGCGTTCCGGATCCATGGATGCGGGACGGCGCAAGCGCCAGGCATTAAAAATTGGCGAGTCGGTGTTCAGCGCGATATTGGGCGCGTCCCGACCTTCGTTGTAACGCTGTGCGCTGATCACACCTTGCATTGCCTCAACCCAGGTCAGGATGTGCTCAGGTGTATTTTCTTCCAGGTATTCAACTGTCTTTTCCAGATCACCGCGAAAGCGTCCGGCATCTGCGCTTTGCAGGAACTCAACCTGTTCCGGGCTGAGCAGTGTGAGCTTGCTGGTGACACTGTCAGGCAATTCGATACCCGGACGGTCCTCTTCGCGGGGGTCTTCGGTGTCGAACGGGTAGGGGTTCGTGCCCGTGACGTGCTCGGGTTCATCGGCGGCTGCCGCCGGTTGCGCCGCAAGTTGGTTGCTTGCGCCCAGGCCTGCCAACATGATGGCAGCGGCAAGGGGCAACAGCTTGGTTTTTGCAAACGATTTTGTTGTCGGAGTTATCATCATACAGTTTCCAGTTATCGGTCCAGTATTGAGTTGGCGGTTTGCTGTCATGGATTCAGTCCTGCCCATGATCAAGCGCCAGCGGATGAATTTCATCAGGCGCAAAACCAGCCTTGCGCGATGCCATGCCCACCAGGCAGGCATTGAGTATTGCGTTGGAGTTCAAGGCTGACAGCCGGGAAAGGTCCAGTGCCGGCGCCATGTCAGTAATTTCGAAACCGACAATGTCGCGTGCTGCGCACAGGTAACGCACCGTGGATGTCACATCACTTATGCTCAAGCCGTTGGCGGACAGCCGCCCCGCTGCGATAAGATCACCAGGGTCAACGACGCTGACATCGATAGACACAAACAATTTTTCCGGCAGTGCTTCCAATTCTGAAATTACCCGTTGCATTACCATGTCATAACCGGTTCGGTTGACTTCCGCCATGGTGTGATAGCGCACGCCATTGTCTTGCAGCCATTGCAGGGTGTTTTCTGTTGCGGCATCACCGCGAAGTCCCACCGTGATCAGGTCAGAGCCGTTGACAATGCCTTCATCCAGAAGCATGAAAAGTGCCTGATCGTCGGAAATTGTATGCACCGCGTCGCGCCTGGCATCGGGATGGGCGCTGAAGTGAACGAGTCCGAAACTGCCGTAGCCATGGGTCTGGGCGATGCCTTTGGCCGCCGGGTACAGTATCGATGTGTCGCCGCCGACCATCATTGGTGTTGCATTTGTACCGGAGGTTTCCGCGACCATCTTGGTGACGTGCTCAACGGAGCGTTCAATGCTCATGTTGTCGACCCGGAAATCTCCGTAGTCAACAACTGTCAGCACTTTCATGGGATCTACCAGGGTCTGAATATCAAGCTCTGCGATGGTGTCCAGGGAGCGCATGACATTCGGGCCGGCTTCTGCGTTGCGGCGACCGCTGCTCATGTCGCTGGGTATGCCGACAATGGCAACATCCACAGCGCCTGCGGTCAGGTCTTCAGGCCATACGGCGACTGGGGCGCCTGCAAAGGTGGGTATGCCGGACTCGGGAAACAGGTAGCGATGCACGCTGAAGGGCCCGGGGCTGCGAGTGTCATCGCGCAGAATGGCTGGCAGCAGCACGCCACTGTTAAAGCCGGTGGAATTCAGGTTTAGCGGCATGGCGCCCATGTCGCGACTCGGGTCGTAACCCATTTCCTGCGCTACGGCGATCAGGTCTGTAATAAGCGTTTGAATGCTGGCCGCATCGCGGTTCGCCAGTTCCAGCTCCATCTGTCTTGCTGGCATGAACGGCAGGAAGCTGCCATTGGTCACAAAGTTGCGCTGACTGGCATCAAGGCTCTCGAGCTTGCCGCCAAGTTCGTCTGGCAGCTGCCAGTCCTCAGCGGCCGAGACCAGGTTGCTGCATAGCAGGACACTGGCAGCCAGAGCCGTGAGAGCGGGGAATCGTCGGGTTCTGCGGGTGGAGTTTTTGTGTTTGGGGGTGCTCATCGTGCTGCTCATGGTGTTGTCTGTCGAATTGGGCATGCGGTGTTGCTCCTGACCTGATCAGTTTTCAGATAGTTGAATTAAGCAAGATGGGTGCCATAGACTGACCCTCGCCGTATTCGCGGCAAGTCCAAATGTGATGACTCTTTATATATCAGGGGTCGCAGCGTTTCGATGCGTCAAACAACGGTGGTTGGGGTGATTGTTGTACGAAGGGTGTGCAGCAACGTCGCGCACTGTTTTAGGGCAGGCAGCGCAGTAAAGGCCGGGGCCGGGCAGGACATAGGCAGGATATAGGCAGGAACGGACGGGCAGGTCTGAGAGTGGAACAACAGACCCTGTGCCCGGGCGCAACCTGATGCAGGCTGCGCCGGGCTTTTGGCTTGGTAATTACGCCAGGTCGAAGCGATCCGCGTTCATGACCTTGGTCCAGGCAGCAACGAAATCCTTGACGAACCTCTCTTTGGCATCGTCCTGGGCGTAAACCTCGGACAAGGCGCGAAGCTGGGAGTTGGAGCCGAAAATCAGGTCGACACGGGTGCCGGTCCATTTCACTTCACCGCTCTTGCGGTCACGGCCTTCAAATACGTCTGCGTCGGCCGGGGTCGGCGTCCACTCGGTGTCCGGGTCCGTCAGGTTGACAAAGAAGTCATTGCTCAGCTTGCCCGGCGTCTTGGTAAACACACCATGGCTGGCCTGTTTGAAGTTAGCGTCAAGGACTCGCAGGCCACCGACAAGCACCGTCATTTCCGGTGCGCTGAGGGTCAGCAGTTGTGCCTTGTCGATCAACATTTCCTCGTCAGGCACGGTGAACGCGGCCCGGCGATAGTTGCGGAAGCCATCCGCTTCAGCCTTCAGTGGGTCGAATGACTCGCCATCGGTTTGTTCGGGCGTGGCGTCCGTGCGACCCGGTGCGAACGGCACTGCGATATCGTGGCCGGCATCGCTGGCGGCTTTTTCGACAGCGGCACTGCCACCCAGCACAATAAGGTCGGCAACAGACACCTGTTTGTTGCCGGACTGCGCGCTGTTGAAGTCCTGCTGAATGCCGTCCAGGGTTTTCAGTACTTTTGCCAGTTGTGAAGGCTGGTTCACGTCCCAGTCCTTGAGCGGCGCAAGCCGGATGCGGGCACCATTGGCGCCACCACGCATATCGGAACCACGGAATGTCGACGCCGATGACCAGGCCGTGTAAACCAGCTCGGAGACTGACAGGCCGGAAGCCAGGATCTTGCCCTTGAGGTCGGCGATATCCTGACCGCTGATCAGTTCGTGATCAACCGCTGGCACCGGGTCCTGCCAGATAAGGTCTTCGGCAGGCACTTCCGGGCCCAGGTAACGCGATTTTGGCCCCATGTCGCGGTGCGTCAGTTTGAACCAGGCACGGGCGAAGGCGTCTGCGAACTCTTCCGGATTCTTGTGGAAGTGCTGGCAAATCTTGCGGTAGGCAGGGTCTTCGCGCATCGCGATATCCGCGGTGGACATCATTATCTGCACGCGCCTGGCTGCATCCTCGGCGTCCGGGGCGTGATCCTTGTCGGCCAGCCCTTTGGCTTGCCACTGGTTGGCGCCTGCCGGGCTCTTGGTCAGTTCCCATTCGTAGCCAAACAGCACATCGAAATAGCTCATGTCCCATGTTGTCGGGGTAGGTGTCCACGCACCTTCCAGGCCGCTGGTGATGGTGTCGCGGCCTTTGCCGCTGCCATAGCTGTTCTTCCAGCCCAGACCCATCTGCTCAATCGGTGCTGCTTCAGGCTCGGGGCCGACATATTTGTCAGGATCGGCGGCGCCGTGGGTTTTGCCAAAGGTGTGGCCGCCAGCGGTCAGCGCCGCGGTTTCGTAGTCGTTCATCGCCATACGTTTAAATGTTTCACGGATGTCTTTGGCCGACAGCAAAGGATCAGGGTTGCCATCGGGGCCTTCCGGGTTTACGTAAATCAACCCCATTTGCACCGCGGCCAGCGGATTCTCCAGATCGCGTTCGCCGGAGTAGCGGCTGTTGGGTTTGTCACTGGTGGCCAGAAACTCGTCTTCGGCACCCCAGTAGACGTCTTCTTCGGGCTGATAAACGTCCTCGCGGCCGCCTGCAAAGCCGAAGGTCTTGAAGCCCATGGTTTCCATGGCCACGTTGCCGGTCAGCACATAAAGGTCGGCCCAGGACAGGCTGTTACCGTATTTTTTCTTGATCGGCCACAGCAAGCGACGGGACTTGTCCAGGTTGCCGTTATCCGGCCAGCTGTTGAGCGGCGCAAAGCGCTGATCGCCGGAACCGGCGCCGCCACGGCCGTCACCCGTGCGGTAGGTGCCGGCGCTGTGCCACGCCATGCGGATGAAGAATGGCCCATAATGGCCGTAGTCTGCTGGCCACCAGTCCTGAGAGTCTGTCATCAGGTCTGCAAGGTCTTTTTTGACCGCTGCCAGATCGAGCTTTTTGAACGCTTCGGCATAATTGAAATTTTCACCCAGAGGGTTCGATTTCGGGGAATGCTGGTGCAGGATACTGATATTCAACTGGTTGGGCCACCAGTGCAGGTTCGCGGTGCCGCTGCCGCCAATCTTTGTGCGGGAGCCGTGCATTACCGGGCATTTTCCGGCAACGTTGCTATTATTGTCGTCCATGTCTGTCTCCAAGTATTGATGGGATAATAAACTGAATTCTTGATAAATTACTATACATCATGTCCAATTCACCGGTGAAAGATGTTTTATAAACCAGCACGATAGATATTTCCTATGGTGGCCGCGTATGCTGGGCCTTCAGTAGCAATCCGATGAGCACTGCGCAACCATGAAGCTAGCGATTCTCGACGCCGATATTCTTTACGACACATTGCAACCGCGCTATATCAGTTATGGCATGATGTTTGTCAATCTGCTGGGGCAGTCCGGTGAAGACTGGGACATGTCAATCTTTCGCGTCATCGACGGCCAGTACCCTGTAGACACCGCGCATTATGATGCGTTCCTGATTACCGGCAGCAAATATGACAGTTTTGCCGATGACGATTGGATTGTGGCGCTGCGACAGTATGTGCGGGCGATTTTCCAGGCGGGTAAACCGCTGGTGGGTGTGTGTTTTGGTCATCAATTGCTCGCGCACGCCCTGGGTGGGCGCGCCGGACGTTCGGACGCCGGCTGGGGCCTGGGCGTGATGCAATATCAGCTGGAGCAGCACCCGTCATTTATCGATGGCCGCGAATCGGTGAACCTTATCGTCAGTCACCGGGACCAGGTAATAGCGTTGCCTGAGGATGCGCGACGCCTGATGAGCAACGATTTTTGTCCAAATGCTGCGTTTTATATTCCGGGACGGGTATTGGCTATCCAGGGACACCCGGAGTTCAGCGTTGACTATGCCCGGGCGTTGCTGGATCTGCGTGCCGATCAACTGGCGCCGGCGCTGGTCGAGCGCGTGCAGTCCAGTTTTGACACACCGCATGATGGACCGCTGGTGGCGACCTGGATACGACAATTTATTGAACACAGTACACAAAATATGACAGGGGATGATAATGAATAAAATATTGATGTTGTTTGTGGCTGGCAGCGTGTGCGGGCTGGCCAGCGCGCAGGACTGGGTACCTTCGCGCTATGGCGCCGACGATCGAATTGGTGCCGCCAATAATCTGAGCTCCGAACGTGTGCTGGAGGCAGCACAACTGATCACTACAGGCAAGGTTTACTCTCTGGGTATTGATACCGAGGAGGGCGCCCCGGCCTATGGTGGACGAACGTATAATATCGATATTGTGTCTTCCGGCGCCGGTGTTGAGGTGGGGGCTGATGTGGTGACCTCAAACGATGAGCGGGTCACCACCAGCTTTGGTATTGGCTCGCAGATAGATGGCCTGGGGCACCTGGGCATTGGTAATCAGTATTATAATGGTCTGACCGCGGCAGAAATTGTCCGCGACGATGGTCTGGCAGAGTTGGGCACGCATACCATTCCGCCCATTGTGACGCGCGGTGTATTGCTGGATATGACGCGGCACTTCGGGGTCGGCATGGTGAGCGAAGGCACCGCCTTCAATCGCGCCGAAATAGAGGCTGTCGCAAGTGCCCAGGATATACAGATCCAGTTCGGTGACGTGGTGCTGTTTCACACCGGCTGGATGCAATTGCTTGGCGTTGACGATGACCGGTTTATTTCCGCCCAGCCAGGTCTGGGCGTCGAAGGTGCCCAATATCTGGCACAGCTCGGTGTGGTGGCCATTGGTGCGGACACGCCGGCCCTGGAGGTGATTCCCTTTGAAAATCCCCGGCGCGTATTTGCGGTACACCAGACGCTGCTGGCGAAGGAAGGCGTATACATTCTTGAAGCCATGAACACCGCTGACCTGGCCGCAGATGGCGTCCGGGAGTTCATGTTTGTGTTGGGACAGCCGAAATTCAAAGGTGCGGTGCAGGTGGTCGTTAACCCGATTGCAATCAGGTAGACACCGGACAGGGTATTCTGCGATTGGGTCAGCTGGTTAGTCTGGCTATAGGTGTAATTGCCGCACACAGACGTTTTCCTGTCTGGCTTATTGTTGTTAGTATGCAGGCTTATAAGTCAACGACCGCCGACAGTGCAGTGCCGGCCTGAGAATTTTGCGACTTTGCCCGGTCCACGTTTCGAATAAAGGGCAAAAATTGCAAGAAAACAAGGAGTATGCATGAGCGACAAACCCTACACGCCACCAAGAGTCTGGAGCCCGGAAGAGGTCAGTAGCGGCAGATTTGCCAGTATCAATCGCCCTGTTGCCGGGCCAACCCACGATAAGGAACTGCCCGTCGGCAAGCATCCGATTCAGCTTTACTCGCTGGCGACGCCAAATGGGGTCAAGGTTACTATTTTGCTCGAGGAGTTGCTGGCGGCGGGGCATACGGGGGCTGAATATGATGCCTTTCTGATCAATATCATGGATGGGGATCAGTTCGGCAGTGGTTTTGTCAAGGTGAACCCTAATTCAAAAATACCGGCCATGATTGATAACAGTGTGTCGCCGCCGGTGCCTGTCTTCGAGTCTGGTGCCATGATGCTCTACCTGGCCGAGAAGTTTGATGCCTTTATTCCCAGGGATGTCGCCGGGCGCGCCGAATGTCTGGCGTGGTTGTTCTGGCAGATGGGCAGTGCACCTTTCCTGGGTGGTGGGTTTGGTCACTTCTATGCCTACGCGCCGGAAAAAATAGAATATGCGATCAACCGTTACACGATGGAGGTCAAGCGGCAGCTGGATGTGCTGGATCGCCAATTGGCGACCAATCAATACATTGTCGGCGACGTTTACACTATTGCAGATATGGCGATCTGGCCCTGGTACGGCGCATTGGTAAATAACAAAGTGTATGATGCTGCGGAATTCCTTGCGACAGACACCTACAAGAACGTTGTGCGCTGGACGCAAGAAATTGAGCAGCGTACTGCCGTGCAGCGCGGCAGAATGGTCAACCGGTCCTGGGGTGATTTGCATGAACAGCTGCGCGAGCGGCATGACGCCAGTGACTTCGACACGCGCACGCAGGATAAACTGGACTCAGGGAAAAGCAGTTAATTTTTCGCCAAAGGTATTGCGCGAAGCGCTGCGGTGAAGAGAAGTACGGTGGCGCTCATCTGCAACGTCTCTTCCCACAGCTGGCTTCTTTCAGCAGGCAAGGGAACAACGGATTTATCAAAGAACCAGGAGGCCATGTAGCACATCACGCCCAGTCCTGTGAGTACACTGGTAGGCGTACACAGGATCCCG
>Ga0136557_1000922_pt1 | contig 20679 bp, 18 predicted proteins | sample AntRauTorckE6832_FD_104796 | JGI IMG/M metagenome (GOLD analysis project Ga0136557, IMG submission 104796) | Saline lake microbial communities from Rauer Islands, Antarctica - Metagenome Torckler E6 #832 | ecosystem: Environmental > Aquatic > Non-marine Saline and Alkaline > Saline | place...
ACCTGCAATTATTGATGCCTATCTTTAGCACCGAAATTAGGGGAGGTAAAGTGAATTCTTTGGAGCTAGGGGTTTCGAATCTCCTTGGTCGATTCGAGAGGGAGGTAATGTGGGGGCGTGGAAGAGGGTTGGCAGAATTGAGAACTTGGTGATGATTCAGCTTACGTCTTTTTAAGGGCTAAGGGATTGGGAACGTTGAGTTCCAGAATCAAAGTATGTTTTCTGAATGCATGACATATTCGCAGAAGGATTGATTATCGACTCTAGGTTCGAATCGACACTCGCCTGCCCATTTGAGTGATTTTTCAGCTACAAGGTCACGAACGCGCTGTCTACTGACATTGAGCGCTTTGGTAGCTTTTTTCATCGATACTCCTTTCGAGTCGGTACTAATAAGTAGATCAGCCAGCCACTTTTTGAGCACCTTGGGATCAAGAAATACACTTCTGACTCCGCTGGTATTTGAGAATCCACCGTCGACCTTACCTAGGATTACGTCATTCGCGAGTCGCCCAAACGTTGTCGGAAATTTCGAAAAAATTGGGTTATCCGGGAATATTTCTGTCGAGTTGCTCGGGCTTGGTCGCTCTTGGAGAAATTGCCGGAACTCACGCAAGTCGAACCGACGGCTCGTGGAATTCTTCACGTTTTTGTGGGATTTCAATATATCTCCTCTGAAGTAGTCGAGGGCGGATTCTTTACTCATCCCTAATATCCTTGAGAAGGAAACAACACTTGTTTGGAATCGATAGTTAGCTTGCCCATCCGACTCCAGTGCTTTATCGCGTCTTGATTGCGAGACATATTGAGTGGTTTCCGGAAAGGTGTGCTCCGTGAATGGTATTTCGTTTGTGACCAGAGCCTGCTCAGAAAGGCCTTGCCAGTTCTTCACCAAACGAGAACGAAAATGGTCGCAGGGGGCTTCCACGAAATCCTCACCCAAGAAACTCAACTCGCCTCTCTTCTCGTGACATTGTTTGCGCCAGGACGCATTGGCCGATGGACTTTCAAGTAGCGAATAAGCCAGAGCAACAAACTGGGAGTGGTTCATCATCTTTGGACAGTTTCTGACGGACTCACAAATTAAGTCGAAGGGACGCATTGAAACCACGATCGCAAGACAAAGGTCCTGCAACAAAGATTCGTCCACACCGCTGGGTTCAGCGCCCATATCTTTCCAGAGCTGATGCTCAGTTCTGGTGACCGTGCACTCGGGAGGATACTGGAGTTCGTCCCATCTCTTCTCGCAATCCGGGCATCCGATGAACAGACTGCCCGTCCATTTCAGTTCCTTCTCACAGTTTGGACAGCTCGACGTCAGCAAACGCCTATGTTCCGGGCAGTGTGCAGTCACTGCGAGACCCCATCGCCAATCTAACGTGCCATATTCGGAAACACAGGTTGTACAGATCCGAGGAAATCCAAGCCGAAGGTCAAAAATCATACGGCTTTTTGAATGCAGCCACCGCAATTGATCTCTTTGCTTGAACCGCTTCCTGTGTTTATCCAGAGGCCTTTCGATTTTCTTTTCCAACGCCGTGAATATTTGCTTCGATGGCATTTCAAGCCAGCCATAGTAACCCGGCGCGGGCGTAGGCTCGCAGCCCAGATAATTCACGATTTCGGAATGCTTAAACAAACAGTTGAGCTTTCCGATGCGCAGCAGGAAACCATTGAGTGACTCATTCTCGAGGGGCTCAGGTCGGACGGCGAATCTTCTCATCAGCGGATGTCCCAATTCTTTTTGTTTTCCATTGCTGCTTCTTTCGCGGCCTGAGCAGCGCGGTCAAAGACCCTTTCGTAGCGCGCATTAAACGGGTTGAAGTTCTTGAGCTCCAAGTTCATTGACGTTTTGGTGAACGCCCTGGCTAGATCGTTATTGGTAATCGTTTCGCCCGGATCCGCCTCATCTAGAGCCATTTCGATAAGGCGCGCGATCAATCGAGGGATTCCCTTTGTTGCAACGTAGACGCGGACAATCATTTCCTTGCTCGCCAACGGAACGACTTTTACTTCTTGGCGTTTAAGAAAGCCGGTGCAAGCGTTGAGGTAAGAACCAAAAGCCTTGAGATCTTCTTCTGAGTCGATTTGAAACGGCTCAAGACGCGTCTCGCGCTGTGCGAATCGCTGGTGCGGTTCCTCGTAACGAGCAATCGATCTATAACCGGCGGGCACGCCAGCCATAATCACGGCGAGCTTATGCTTATCCATCATGAGTTTGATGTGATTCACTACGCCTCGGGTGTTTGACTTTGCTTGCTCGCGGAGGAAATGCTGAAACTCATCGAAAATGAGCAGCTCAACCCCACGCGCTCGGATCAGTTCATCAAGCTTTTGTTTGAGCTCGCCGACTGTGCCTTTAATAGATCCTTCGTAACTCGACGCTAGGAGGATCTCCTGGATAAGCGTCTTGAGCGTGGGCTCAGCCGGCACAGAAACGAAAATGATGGGCTCTTTAGAGCGTTCAGGACTTTCAAGGTCTTTGCGTCCTGCCAGGTGATGCTTGTAGTAGGACGCGAGAATTGAAGATTTGCCAAGGCCTGCTACACCCATCAGCAGCATTCCCCTTCCTTCGACGCCTGACATCTCGTGAGTCTTGCGAATTTCATTGACCGCATGCTTAAAGCGGTGATGTTGTGTTCGCCACTTCAAAAAAGCGACCTTGGCAGGCTCCAATTTGCGCCAGCTTTGTTCATCACGATCAATCATCTTCGTATTCTCCATCTTCGCCGTACTGTTCAGATCGGCTTTCAAGCAGCTCGGCGGGCACCGAGTCTCTGCCGGAAGGGGGCGTTTCAAAGGGGGATTCCTCTCCCATTGCGCCATTGATCATCGCTTCAAGCTCGTTTGTTGGCGCTGGCCGGGTTTGCCGCGAGCGAACCCGCCGCATGTTCGCATCATGCCCTTCATTTGCATTAATGAATGTCCGGCTCGATTTAGCCTTTCGTTGACCCGTGAAGCCTTTATTGGCATAGGTGCTTTTGCGTCGTGCCCTCCATTCAGCATGAGTAAGTCCAGGCCCAATGTCCGCATCTGTTACGTACACTGGGAATATGTCATCGCTGAATGGATCGATGACATTCACTTGAGAGATGTCATTGTGTGTAAACTCCACCTGGACCTTTGCGGGCTGATTCATGTTCCGAAGAGTCATCCCGATCTTCTTCAGCCTACCCTCACGATCGTTGTACCGGAGGTTGTTAAGTTGAATCCCCTGGTGACCATGGTCCCCTGAGACTGTGCAGATTTTGGTTTCACCCATAGTGAATTTAATCCGCTCCAAGTTGACGGGTAAGTGCGGCGGAAACATCTGGGCCTGTTCTGCCCAAACCTCATGGGGTGTTCGACCTGACAGGCCGCCGTGCACTGTTTGGTGATATTCATCAACCAACCACTCGTACAGAGCGCTGCGGAATTCCTGCAACGTCATCGATGCTTTTTCTTCGATCGTTGCATCCAGGTTTGGTCGATCCGTGTACTTACCGCAGTAACCATGAAGCGTCTGCGCAAAGCGGGTGCGCAGCGTATTGAAAAACCGTTCGATAAACGGCTTTTGCCATCCCGCATAGGTTTGCACGATTTGAGATTGGCTCCCGGCGTCTAAAAGAAATGCCTGGGTTTTCATGCTGACATAACCAGAGCCACCATCACTTACGAAAACCTCAGGCACGCCGTACATTGGCCAGTCATTCTCAAGTCCTTCGGGCAGAGATTCCGGGCCTTTGGGGCAGATTGATTGCTTGTAGCTGTCAATCACGGAGCCAGCAGATTCGCCTCGCCCGACCTGAACAGTCAGGCCCAGAATTGCTCGCGAATACACATCAATGACCCCAAAGATTGTCACGGTACCCAGGTATCGGCCGCTCTGATCAGTGACTCCGATTGCCAGATTGACCGCATCGGTTTCTACTCGCTCGAGAATCCGGTCTGTCCGAAGTTTTTGGGTCGCGTTACGAGCGGCCGCTTTCGCAGCGCGCCGGCCTTCGCGTCTCTCGATTGCCTCAATCGGAGCGACCAATTCCTTTGCCCACTTGCGAAACGTTTCTCTGCAAGGTCTTTTTGCGTGTTTTCCAAATTTGAGCTCAAACGCTTCTACGAAACAGTCATAAGCGTACTGAACTGTCGGGTTCCCGAGCTGAAGGTAGTAGTCGTCGATGATTTCGAGAGCGAAATCCTGGACGTCTTGTGAAAAAAGGGATTGGCGATGGCGTGTCTTTTTTCCTAGCGTAGACGCGACTCCGTGTGAGTATGTTTTGGTTTTCGTAGCCCAGCGGGCAAGGGTCGAATGGGAGATCGGGTTCTTGTCCCCAATCTCTCTTGCCACTCGTGCAATGACTTGCTTCCGAATAGCAACACCGCCGATGCCTCCTTTCTTTGTGACCCGATTCAACTCGTCGATGTAAGCCGAGCGTCTGTTGATTTCACCCAGATCTACTGTTGAAAGGTCTGGAGCTCTCGGCGCAGCCACTTGTCCTTTTGGTATTAAATGAACGGTTGTTCCGAGTGCGGACTCAATCTCGCTTAGAGACTTGATGACGGGCGGATACTTTTTGTTGTCAAACGTCAGTACGACGTTCGAATCTGGCAGCGTCGTTATCGTCGCTGACAGATCGTGAAATAAAATGCGGTTACCGGTTACGGCCAGGGCATTCAACATAGCTAGCTCCTTAAGAGGGGGATTGAATTTGGATTGTTCACCACGTGAATTTCATTTCTGACCATGATTTGGTCAGGTCACATTGGAGAAGTTGATGCGCCACCGCTCGACGAATAAACGAAGCATCCAGGCGCAGGTCATGAAGTAGCTTGTTCAGCACTGGCATTGTTGCGGAACGGGAATCTGTCGCATCAAGGAGTGATTCGAATTCAGTAATTGGCGGCGGTGCATCCAATACCGGCATTAGAAAGCGGAGGTTTTGAGCCCGTTTGCCAGGTCGAATGTCATCTTCTGTTAAAACGCGAAAAACCTGGCTTCGCTCCCTGAAAAAACCATTAAGCTTTAGGGCCTTACGGTGAAAATCAGGCTTGTTAGCGGCACTTCGAGTTTTCACTTCAACGACGTAATGAACTCCACCTGTAACGACCAGAAAATCCGGTGTGTAGCGTCTGGGCTTGCCGGCCAGATGGAATTGAACTGAAAACGGTTGGCTTTCGACAGACTCAGCTTCTTTTTCAAAGCGGATCAGGTTCAGGTAGTCGAGCTCAAGCGTGCTCTCGACGGCGAACACCCGACCGTAGTGTGCGGAGTAGGCCAGGTAGGAAGATCGAATGGGTGATTGCTTAACAAGCTTACGCTGCTTCATCTTTAGCTCCAGTTTCGTAGGTTCGGATATCAACGAATAGATCAAAAAACCACCAGTTCAAGAAAATAAGCCATAAAAATCAGACACTTAATTTCCGTTATGGTATGTTAATATCTATCCTTTCATAGCTAAGTAACTAAATTCCGAGGCAAAACCGGACAAAAATTTTCGAAAAACTGAGGGTTTTTTCTTAAAAGCCTCAGATTAAAAGTTCGTAATCTTTCTAAATGCACAGAGATAGGACGTAACGGATGGACAACTCGACAAGAACTGTGAGCCCCGAAGAGATCGGGCGGATCGCGATGCACGATGAGGTAAAGAAGAGAGCGATTTCCGTCGTCAGGAACAAACTGGGCCGCGCCCTCGGGCCAGGTAAAGCTTCCGAAGTGCCCGAGATTGCAGAAGATGCACTGAGCACGGTCATGGAGGGGCTGCTCAATGCGACATATGCCGGCACGACCTCTTTAAGAGCAGACAAATCCGCCGAAGAAACGGCCATATTGGCTCACCCTGTTGCACGCTACCTGATGGCGGGTGTGACGCATTATTGTGATGAACGGCTCAAAAACTGGTCAGTGAAACACTGGTCAGCCAAAAATAAGAAATTTGAGGCGGGTCCGAAGGCGAGGTACCTCATTGATTCAGAGTTAGCAGATGATTCGGACTACTGGGATCAACATCTGAGTCACAACGACGGTTTGGACTCGCTAGACGATGAGCGCATAGACTCTTTGCTTCTAGCCAAGGGCGTATCGGCAGAGGACATCGATTTGATCAAGCGAAACCTATCGGGCTGGAGTTTTGTGGATTTGGCCGCCGAGCACGGCGGCACCGCGGATAAGTATCGCCGTCGAATCCAGCGGGCTTTAGATAAAGCCGGTATCGATCCCGATTTGTTTGGGTAGAGGTGCCTTAGGCCAATAGTCTGATGATGACTTACCGATTTCAGAGATGGCTTCGATAGAACCCCTCCGCCGCGAAGTGACGGCAGCTTTGGAAGCTGCCGCTGATCCGAAAGAGGGGCTAATGATTACTCTACACCCAGAAATTCACAGAAAACGGCAAAATTCACCGTTGCCTAATCGTCGTCATCGTCTTCATTATCTTGATCTCGCTGACAATATTCGCATAGCTCGCCAGTTACGCCCCAAGATCCATTCTCACCTGTGAAATACAAAGTACAGAGACACTCAGCACATTGAATTTGATTGCTCATATCAAGCTCCTTTTTGTCGACGTTATTTGATTAAAATTATAGAAGAACTAAAAAAATCAACCGACTGAGGACTCGGGTTCAAAAGGCTACAGTCAAAGATTAAATTCATGTGATCGACTTCATTTTTGAATCTATCTTATACATTAGAAATGCACTTTTCTTAGGAGAGTTGGACCTTGGCATCAACGTTTTTGGATCCCGTGAAGACGCTGGTGCATAGCCCATCAGTATTGCGTATTTTGCCGCTTCATCACCGAGCGGTTCATAAAATCGATTGAACAAATGCTCTTCATTGTTATCCTTCAGCTCCTTGTACTGACGCTTACAAAACGCACAAATTTCAGTGTAAAGAACAATGAACAGTGGTCCGGCAGAATACTTTGCTGATTCGAGTGAGTTTTTATAATGGTGAAGTGCGGATGCTGCGTCGTGGGATGAAGCTGCTATCTTTGCCCGATTCCATTCACAGACCCATAATGGAATTTCTTCAGTGGCTTCCATTATTGCCTCGATGGCATATTCCATTGAATTTCTACTATATAAAAATTCTAGAGTGCTTGGAATTTCTAAAGCGCCAATAACCGAATAACTTAGCAGCCTAAAATTTCTTATTAACTCTTGATAGCCTTTCATTGAAGCCTGAATTTTTTCCCCATCGGAAAACTCATCGTCTTCAATTAACGAATCAAGTCGATCACTCGCAGGAAAATAGCTGGTTTCAAAATTATGTGTTGGGTAGTTCCAGTCGCAAGCCTCAACTTTTGTATTAATGCTTTTTGAGGGCAATTCACGAAGACACACATTTAGGTTGTGAACCAAAAAAGCAGAATAGGCTTTAATCGCGAAAAATTCCTCACCTATGTCCCCAGGAAGCAATTGGTGGATCGGCTTCACAGTAGGATAAAATACGTTCCACTTTATTTTACTTGGTTTATTAAGCCTTCCAATAACTTGTTTTGACCTCGTATTGATAGGCTGAGATGTTAAATCTTCATCCCATATCGCTTTGTCAGAATAGCCGCTATTATTCAATTTAAAATCGTGAAACTGATGAAGTCGGTGTAGAGACACACCACTTAAATCAGTCAAAGAATCAACGAATGTGCGGAGCGGCCAATCATTGGACTGGGCCTTAATGCCAACACCAAGATGATTTTTATTTATTGATGATTCGTCGCTCAATGACGCTATCAAATCCATCAGAATATTTTTCGCGAAAAAAATATATGAATCCAGATATGTTCCCGGTTTTGCGGCATGTTCTCTGACAAATTCCCTGTAATACATTATCGAAGATTCATAAACTTTATAAGCGAAGTCAGATAGTGCTGGTAATTTGTAAACATCCTCGATGACAAATTTTATATAGATTTTAAAATCTAGAAACTCGTCATACGAAGCGAAATCTTCCTTTGAAAAGTAATTAACGTGACTTTGGATGGTCTTATTTTTTCTAGCTATCTCCTTTTCGCCAGGAGATTTTTTCGATGTCAATGATATCAATTCACTAAGCGTTCCATATGACCCGTCATCTCTTTCTATTACACTAAAGGCATCTTGTAACGCTTTTTTTCTCTCTTCCTCGTTTGCAGGGACATCGAAAGTGATATTTTTTGGGTCACTAGACCATAAGCCCAAGCTATCGCAAATCATTTTGTTGAAATAGCCTAGTGTTGGCATTTTTTGGATCTCTAACGACATAATTAATCTTCTTTAGGTGAATTCGGTTTGTACATTAGAAGAAAATCCACGGTCACACTAAGTATCAAAACAGCGATCTGGACCTCCGCCGATACGCATGACACCTCGCAGCCTCAAAAGGAGGCCAATTCAAAGGCCTCTGGGCTGACGCCTCCCCGGTGAGCATAACTTGGAAATCGGTTGTAGGATCAGGCTGACAACATGCTTAAAGCCCACTATTCTAGCCGTCATTTACTCATAGAATGCAGGGAGCTCAACGTGAGTCAGCCAGCTGAAACCTTCGGGCTCGAGCAGATCGTTCTTCACCACTCGTACAAAAAGATGGCTGGCAAAACAGTCAGAATTCCCTGTCGCGAACGGACTCATCTATCCGGTGACAACGGCGCCGGTAAAACCACCATCCTGTCGCTGATCCCGGTGTTTTATGGAGAGGAGCCGGAGCGCCTCGTATCCAAGGCCGGTAATAAGGTCTCCTTCCTGGAGTTCTACCTTCCTTCACCGCAATCCATGATCGTATTCGAGTATACCCAGCAGGACGGCTTCTGCTGTGTGGTGCTCTACCGACACCGTTCCAATAAGCTGTGCTATCGGTTTCTGCGAGGTGCCGCCGATGACACCATATTTTCCGAGAGCATGTCGGACAGGCTTCGGGAAGGTGCCTCAGCGCAGGAAGTCATCGAACTGCTCAAAGACCGAAACGTTCGGGTTTCTCGCCAGATCCTAACTATTCAAGACTATCGGGCCATCATTCAGCGAGATCCAGATCTGATTCGACGAAAGGGTGCCGATAGCCGGTCGCTGAAAGCCGAAGCAGGAGAGTTTGGTCTGGGCGGCTCGGAAACTCAGATGAGGTTCATCCACAAGTTGGCTCACGTTGTTCTCAACAAGAACAATCTGATGGGCAACTTCAAAACCATGATCTGCGAGACGATGTTTCAGGACATCCACCTCAATTCCGCACCCATGCCATTAGATGCCGACAGCCTGATTTCGGAGATTCGGAGCCTAAAGGCGTTTTCTCGCGAGACCAATCGGATTCGGCAGTGCCTGATCCACAATAATGAGCGGCTTGGACTGATGGACGAAGCGCTTCAGATCAAGCTGGATATCGGGTCGACGCTGATCCGTGAAAAGGATCGCCTTGAGCTGAAAGAGTCAGAATTGCATGCGCTGGAAGCTAGAATTGAAGAGCTTGAGGCTGAGTTCCACGAGCAGCAGAGTGGGCGTATCCGAAAGGTTGAGGAAGCACAGGCCAACATGGAGCAGCTAGACAAGCGCCTGAACCAACTGCATGAGATGTACTCAGAATTCCAGGAGAGTGAGCTTCCAGAAAAAATGGAGGCCTTGAAGACTCTGCCAGATGTTGAAAAAAGCCTCGAAGAAACCAAACGTCACTACGATCTAATTACCAGCCAGATCAAGGAATATCAGGCTCGGTACGATCAGGACGTGGCGAAACTGAAATCCGATCATGCTGACTGGTTGGCCAATCGGAATCAGGAAATGTCGAAGAAAACCACCGAGCACGGAAAGGCCGAAACCAAAAAGGCAGAGGCGCTCGGGAAAATTGAGCGCGAGAAGGACAAAGAGATCCTTGATGCCACAAATAGTCGCCAAAGTGGCCGGGAAAAACTGTTTGGAGAAAAGTCGAAGCTTGAAGGTCGCATAGAGAACTCCGGTTACCTCGAGTCGGAACAAAAACGTCTTGATGACTCGTCGAGCGAAGTCGATATGGCGGATACGGCGCACCAAGCTGCACACGAGTATCAGATCGAAGCAGAGGATAAAGAGCGTCACGCGCGAGAAGATCAGGATGCTGCTTTGACCGCCAAGCGGCAGGCGAAAAAACGACTGGATGATAAGACCCATGCGCGTGACGAACTGGTTGAATCCCTAAACCCGGAGGCCGGCACCTGGTTGGCGGAGCTTCGCAGTCAGGACCCTGAGTGGGGGAGCCGGCTGGGTCGCATAATTGACCCCTTGCTGTTGCAGCGCAAAGACCTCAATCCGAAATTAACCGCTGACAGCAATCTTGCCGATCTGGTTATGGGCTGGAGCCTGGAACTCGACGCCATCGATATTCCGGCTTTCGCTGAGAGCGAAGGCCGGATCAGGGAGCGTATCGAGAGAGCCAACCTGGACATTCAGGTGTCGGATGAACAATTGGCCGAGGCTGAGCGGGTGCTCAGGAAGGCGGACCAACATCACACACAGTGTCGGCAGCACCATGACGATGCGAAAGTTCAGGTGCGTCAGAAAGCTCAGCTTCTCACAACAAGGAGAAAACAACTCAAAGATCTGAAGTTTGAGGTGAAAAAAACATTTGAAGACCGAAAAATTCGCCTTGAAGCTGAGTTGCGAGAGGTGGAGAGCAGAATCGAGCAATACAACGGCGAGACTGAGAACCTGTTGGTCAGCATTCGAGATCGACACAATGACGGTTACATGGAGTCCAAGAACGCCTGGGATGAAAAGCTTCGGACGATTGAAGGGCATTTAGAAAGCCTCCAGGAACGACTTCGAGAAGGTGAGAAAAGGCATGCGGAAACCCTTAAGCAACGCCACAACACCTTTTTGGAAGTGGTCTCAGAAGAGGGTCTAGATGCAGACAAAGTGGGCCAGACCAAGAAAGAAGTTGAGAATTATGAGAAACGCATTGAGGCGCTGATCAAGTCGAGACCGAAGGTTGAGGAGTATCAGCGCTGGTTGGCTCAGGAGTGGAGTGAACTTGAATCTTTGAATAGCCGATTTACAGACGCCAAGGGACTTTTTGAGCGTCGAAAGCGGGAAGATGAAGAAAAGGCTCAGGCATTCAAGTCAGCGAATAAAGAGCGACTGGCCAAGCGAAAGTCACTCAGAGACGAAATCGCCGTCATCAACAATGCCATTAAGCATGCCGTGGCGATTATGGACAGAATTCCCGAACCGGCCAAAGGTGTGGAAGGTCGAGAGGGGGATCTCAAGGTTCTGACATCGACCCTGCAAGAGCTCTTTGCAAACTTGGTTGATCTCAAGAAGACGGTCATGAGCTCTTATCGTAGTGCCCAGCGGGTCATCCAGAATTACCACGGCACCCAGATCCATAAGACCTGGGATGACATCATGCAGCACCGCCAGGCCTTGATGCCCAGTGGCGACGACCTTGATCCTGAAGCCGAGGCGCTCCGGCATGTTGAAGGACTGCGGATTCTGTTAGACAGCAACCTTCCACAGTTGGAATCGGCGGCCCGGGAGCACTTTGCCAACGAGGCTGGGAAACTCGTGGCCTACTTTGAGGGGTTGCAGAATCTGCACCGAAAAGTGAAGCAGGTTGGGTCTGTTCTGGACCGGCACATCAACACCAATCAAAAGATCGAGTCCTTGGAAAACATCCGGATCGTTTTGACGCCAAAGATCCAGGATGAGCTCAGCTGGGCACCACTAAAGAACTTTTCAGAATCTTGGAAGGACTGGGCCCCGGTAAATCAAAGGGAATTGCCGAACGACGAAATCCTCGGAGGCTTCCAGCTGGTTCAGAACGACCTGCGTGAAGCCAAGATTGGCACCGACATTCGCTCAATGGTGGATCTGTACATTGCTCTAACCGAGGATGGCCGCGAGGGTTACATCCGCTCCGAAGTGGATTTTGAAGAGAGTAGCTCTCGGGGCCTGAGTTACCTCGCGATTATGGTCATCTTTATGGGAGTGACACGCTTCCTCTGTCCAGACGAGCGGGTACGAATAATCTGGCCCATCGACGAGCTTGCGACGTTAAGTAACAACAACGTGCCGAGACTCGCAGCCATGCTGGAGGAAGCCAACCTGACGATGATGTCAGCCTGCCCAGACATGAATCGGGCACTGAGCCGGTTTTTCGAGAACAAGCTTTACGTTCAACGTGGCAAGATTATCGAGTTTACCGACGATGAAACTCTGACGATGAATGCCCAGAAACGCAGCGAACTAAAGCAACGCCTCGCCTTCACTGAGGAGACGCTCAATGTCCAGTAACCCGACTTTTGAGTCCGCGTTTGCGCTGCTGATGGCCGGTGAAATAATTTGTGAGCACAGGTTTCCTCAGGAGTTCAACCTGATGTGCATGGACGACCAGGTCCAACGGATGAACTATATGTTGTCAGCGCTGAACCGGCGCATCCGGACCACCCAGGACAACGCCTCCTTCCTAGTAGCCTACATCGACCCCAGCGCCGCTAGTGCCCGTGCTTCGATCAAGTCTCAGTTCTCTCGGGTCATCAACCAAATTGAACCGCTGGTGAAATGGCTGCGCCTGGTCATGGATGTGTCCGGCTCAGAGCGCCCGATCGTGCCGGGAGAGGTGATCTCCGAGTCTAAAATGCAGACCCACATTGAACAGGTGCCGGCGCTGGAGGCCAAGCTAGAATCTTTGGTTAAAAATGGGTTGTTCAGTTCCCGACAGTCGGACAGCAAGGGCCGCCTGTCATTCGTCATGGGCAAACTAGTTGATGAAGGCTATCTGACCCGGATTGGCTCGGCCGGCAGTCAGTACCGGGCCACGGGTAAATGGAGCTGGCTCTACGACACCATGAGCTTTATTAGCGCGCACGAGGACTTGCCTGAGCCAGAGCAGCGGGACGCTCAGATGGAGTTTCCGGAATGAGCAGGGGCAAGACAGGAAGCGCCAAGTCTGCCCTGAAAGCCCTTGGCAGCTACGGTGAAGAAATCCTCAAGGCCTTTCTTCAGGCTAATGGGCGTATTGAGGATGTCCCAGAAAATGATGCTTTGATCCAGGTATTGAAAAAGCACCGAATGATCTGGCGGCTGGATGATGCCGACAGCTATCAGATCCGAAATGTGGTCACCAGATTGCTGGACCACATCACGGAAAGTCACCGGCGACACTCCGCCCACGAGCATATCGCCGGTCAATGGGCGTATCTCCAGGACCGGTTCGATGCCTACCGGATTGCCATCAATAATGGTCTCGTCGAGGATCGAAGAAACCTGGAAGACGAAATCCCAGAGCGAATTTTGGAACTCATTGAAGACATTCGTCAGGCGGCTACTGGCTTCAACCAGTATGTCACTAGCGAGTTCGCCTATATCAACAATCTTGAATTGCGCATTCGAGAAAACGATCGAGTCCTCCGTCGAGCCCACGCGTTAAACGTGCTCTTTGATAGCTTCTCGATTAATGAGATGGCGCAACTCAGTATTGGTGAGCCGTTTCTTGAAAAACTGCTTCAGAAACACCTCCCAGGTGCCTTGGAGAAAAGTCGGAAGGATTTGGGGCACGCGCTCTTTCAGCTGCGGAAATTGCTGAGCCGTTTGCAGGAAGAGCAAAAGATGGTGAAGCTTCTCAGTACGTTTGAAGGCGTATACGCCAACAATCCGGGATTCATGCCAGACATTGAAGACGTGGATTTGTCCCGGTGTCCGGATAGCATCAACGCAGCCGCCCCATTCCTGATCGGCGGTTATGCCGACCTTCTTGACCCTGATGGTGAGAACGTCCTGTCGGATCTGGCCAATGGGCTGCGTAAGGATAAGAGTGAAGAGCGAGCGCCTGACTCACCCCGGGTACCTATCGATATGAGTCAGGAGCCCGACCGGGAGGTTATGCAACCAGACCCGATTCAGGAGGCGATCGCGCAGTTGATTATTATGGTGACTGAAGAGGGGATGTCGGTGGGTGCGAAACATTCCCGCACAGTCATGGACCTGGATATCGACCTGCCGTCCTGGCTTCAAATGATCAGTACCGACGTCAGTGCGCTACCGGAAGAGCTTAGAGATGCCATCACGATGGAGTACCGAGGTGTGAATGATGAGCGGTATCCGGACAATATGTACGTCAACGACGTCATCTTGAGGCCTGTGCATGCGTCGTGAATTACAGGCCATCCATAAGTTCCTGAGCTCGCGCCGTCAGGACGTGGCTGATAACCCTCTATGGCGCGGAATAACAGACCTGACCGAAACGGGAAAAACCGTCGGCAAGCGGATTGAGTTTACGGCCCGAGATATAGAACGGCTTAGGCAGTTTGTGCTTCGGGAAGCCGGTTCGGACCCGACTCTGGGTGGGCTGCCCCGGGACCGGGCGACACAGGCCGATCGCACCAGCGATGAAAAGCTGGCTCTTGGTGGCGTCTTTGAAGCGCTGATCACGTTCACCCGCCCCGCCGGCGGGGTCATCCCGGTCAAGGGAAACCCGTTTGTCCCTAGCGGTGCCTTTCTTAGTATATCTGCCGAAAATTTGTTGGATCGATGCGACGTTACAGAGACCGTGGTCGTCGTTGAAAATGGGCAGACGCTAATGAGCGCTAGCCAAATCCGATGGCCTCAGGGCTTGAGCAACCCCATCGTCGTTTACAAGGGCCATGGATCTTCACAAAAGCCCCTCCTCAACTGGCTGGAGACGCTGCCCCGAGAGCAGGTTGTCGCCTACTTTGATTTCGACCCCGCCGGTATGATGATGGCGAGTCGTTACCCGGCTGGAGGATGTTTGATACCAAGCCACTGGCAAGCAATCCGTCAAAACGAATCTGGAAATAAGCTGAGGGCATTCCACCTACAATCCGCGTTAGCAAAACAAATGGCGTCGGCCAATAACTTGCCCGCCGATATTCGAGATCACATCCTTCAACATAGACTCTCCCTCACCCAAGAGTACATGACGGCGAAAGGGTTCGAACTGACCCTTTGCCCGATCACGAGCTAGGCATCAAAGGGTCTCGATGACCCCGCTTGGGCACGATACAAGCTCGGTAACTCTTGAGTCGCATGTGCGTGGCTGCAAAATAGCTATGATTCACCCGATTGGGATTCAATGGTAGCGAGAGCTGAAATGAGCTCTCGTTTTTATCGTATCGGTTTGACATGGAACAGGTAGGTTAGTGAGCAAAGCTGGTGCGACTTGTTCTCCCATTAAAAAATTCGGAATTGCTAAAGAGAGTCCCTTCGAAATCCATTCAGAGAAGCATTCTTTCGTTTTGTCCGGTCATGACCGCAAACCCAGAGTATTGTGCTGTTTCAATCCAGGTTGGTTGAGTGTTGCTCCCAGGTAGATATCAAAGCACAGAAGCAACCATTCATTTTTGTCGCTTTAAGCTAGCGATTTCTATCATCTTGGCATAGACTGAAAAAACGTAAGATACTGTTTAATATCATAAAATAAAATAATTAACGTTATGGAATGTAGTGGGCATGGATAACTTTCTTATCTGCAAGGATTACAGACCAGCGAGCCAAAATATGAGCACGAAAGCTTCAATTTCAAGCGGCCCGAATTACCACCTGTATTACCAGGAGCTGCTGAGCGACCAACCAAAGTCAGTGTTTCTAGAGCTGAATGATCCCCAGGAATTTCGCGTGGAAAAAGAGTCTTTCAAAGGTAAATCCTGGAATGTGCTTGTTGTTGAAATCCCATCTGAAGACATGGACAAGATCGCGATAGATTGGATCAAAAAGAGAAAGCTACAAGGTGCCGTCGGGGGGCCGGTCGGCCAAGAGTGGGGAAGTCTAGATTGTCCCTGGGAGTAACGATGAGAATTGTTTGCATATCCGACACGCACAGCCTGCATGAGAAGATACTGCCGCTTCCTGACGGGGATGTCCTGGTTCACGCGGGAGACTGCACTGGATCCGGCTCTTTGCCGCAGATCGACGACTTTACTCGTTGGCTCGGCTCTCAGCCGCACAGACACAAAGTTCTCATCGCGGGTAATCACGACAGGTGCTTTGAAAAATATCCTGAGTGGTCGCGGGGAATGTGTGAGAAAAACGGGATCACGTACCTCCAAGGAGAGGAGGCAACAATTGATGGTTTGAAGTTCTATGGCTTTCCCTGGCAGCCGGTCTTCCATTGGATGAGCTTCAACGCGAAAGAGGGTGAAAGGTGGGGACGACTGAAGCTCGTCCCTGAGGATACTGACGTGCTTATCACACACGGACCTGCATTGGGCATTTTCGATTGGATTCCCGATATCGGTGAGCATGTCGGCTGCTATCCGCTCGCTAAGAAGCTCGAGGAGCTGACGCAGCTCAAGGCCCACATCTGTGGCCATATTCATGAAAGTCACGGTTTTGCGGTTCGGGAAAGCGATGGGCGAAAGTTTGCGAACGCCTGCACGTGTGATGCCCGCTATCGTCCAGTTAACGCTCCAATCATCATCGACCTCTGAAACCTGTGATGCAGGAACTGAATGAGTGGAGCATCGTGAAGAGAACGCAGCCTGATTGGGAGCACCGATGAAGATTGTTTATATCGATCTGGATGACACTTTGTGTGACTTCAAGACCGCTTATCTAAATGCCTTGAAGGAGAACCCGGGCATACAATATCCACAATCTCAGTATCGATTTTTTGCCAATCTCGAGCCAATTGAAGGCGCCATTCAGGCAGTAAAAGATCTGATCGATTCGAACGAGTATGATCCTTACGTTCTCTCAGCCCCGAGCACCCGAAATCCACTCAGTTATTCTGAGAAGCGAGAATGGATAGAGGTCCACTTCGGATACGACTTTTGTGAGAGGTTGATTCTCTGTCCTCATAAGGGGCTCTTAAAGGGAGACCTCTTGATAGACGACAACTCTGAGGGCAGGGGCCAGGACCTTTTCGAGGGGGAACTTCTCCAATTTGGCAGTAGCGCTTACCCGAACTGGGCAACAGTTCGCACTCGTCTCGGGATCTAGAATTGGTCTCTCCAAAGACAAAATCACCAATTTGTCATCTATAGTCCGCTAAATCACCGTCCACTACAGCGGTGCATGATCAGCGCCCACGTAGCGTGACGAAAAGGGCGCCCAATGAAGGGCCTTCAGCCCGGAGAGTACTACTATTTGTTGAGTGATTGAGCGCAGGGGTTGCTTACTCAAGAAGGCTACAGCTTGCGCTCGTACTTTAGAAGTCCATTTTTGCGGGCGAGCCACCTCGGCAAAATTACAACATGACGCCCATTACCATGATCCTGAATTTCTGAAATCTGAGAGACGGGGAGAACATACGATTCTCCGCACAGGCCCGCCTGGTAGAGGCTACCATAGTCAAAGTGCCCTCCTGTGACCTTATAGGAACGAGGCGCAGCCCTTCGGATCATTACTTCAATCGCACAAGTTTCGGTCATAAGCACCTAACACTGAGCTCTGCGGCGCCCGCAGGCACCGAGTACTACAGCGAATTGTTAGCCAACGTTCGAGTTTACTGCCTTTGGAGGTATATATTTATCAGAAGTAACGTAATTTTTCACAAAATCATCATATGCTTCGTAGGTCCCATCTTCAGGTCTAGAAGAAATAACTGCAAATCGAGAGTTAACCGATGATTGTTTGTACAGCGACGACTCGCTCAATATTTTTAAAAACTTTGATCTCTTGCTGTTGCTCATATCTTCAAAGGAGATGAAAGTTTTTATAATCATTCGCCCTGACGAATTATAGTTTTTTAATCCAACGAAAAAAATACCAAGCTCTGACACCAAACCTAAATCTTCACATCCTAGTGATAAAAAATCTTCAGCTAAATTCTTAGTATCCAGCCGTACTATTCCTGCCATGACTCTTTGGATTAAACTTGTGAAATCTGTCTTTGACTGAATCAAATTCCTTTCAAATAACCTTTGAATAAAATGGTCAGACAGGGATAACCCATCATACAACCCCATATTATCGGTTTGATTCTCAGCCAACCTCGATTCAACAAACTCCATTCGCATAACAGCCCACGTTCGAGTTTTATCTCTCCACTCTAATTCGTATGGGTTATCTTTCGTGACATCTAAGAACCATAGCGTCCTTCTTTTTGAGTTACCTTTTCCAACACCTACGATCATTGGCCCGTAAATATACTTCATATTATAAAATATCAGAGTTTTACTATTTAGTTTAAGGCGACTATAAAATTCTCCTTTTTTGGCAGCATTAGCTCTTTGATGAATTAGCTCAATCCATTTGTACCAATCACTAATGGTATATTTATCTTCGTTCGAATGGTTCATCTCTCACCCTTGGCCAGAGCCGCATTGTCGTGGTCAACTAATCCCGGACAGTATTTTAAGTTTTCCTCAGCTGCAACGGGCAAGATACCAACGGGCGGAAAACTCTGTTTAGCAGTGCAACGAAAAAAGGGATGTTTACACAATGATGGCCTTGACCACCAACATTCTGTTCGACACTTGGATTGACGCTACCCCCTATCGCTGATAAATTTTATCTTCAAATTGATCACGGCCTTTAGGGTCTGATAGTGGCATTCACGAAAGATATCCCGTTCGGGGTTCTTCGAGGCTGGCAGCCTTTGTCACTAGATGTCAGTGATAGCTGCATGGTGATTGTAAATTGGGGATCAACCTTCAGGGTGGTCCGGTCCGTATTCGGGGAGCCATAGCCCGACATACGGCATCAATTTATAGGTGCCACCATGCCCATAAAAAACGCGCAACGTACTGCCCCCGCGTACCGACACTACAAGCAAATTTCTTACGAAAACCTAGCTGCTAGCTGGTTTACGGCTGATGGCTGGGAAGTGTTCATGCCAGTTACAGACCATGACCGGAAAACCGATCTTGTTGTGGCAGACGACAACCACTACTACCGCATACAAGTGAAGTCACTGGAAAGTGGCGATGACAACGTGTTCGTTGAGAATAAGTGGCGAGAGGCCAACATCGACTATGTTATCTACTTCTCGCGCACCTCCGACTGGGGCTATATCACTCCCGCCTTTTCAGAAGGTAGGCGCAGACTCAACTCTGCGGGCCATGTGCGCTTCCATCAACATCAGAAGCCCTTTGCGAAGGCGTTCAATAGAGCTTGAGCTCTACCCGTTTGGTGCGAACAGTCAGGTTTTGTTGGTCTAGCTGAACAAGCGATTGACTTCACCGATCAGTAGGTTGGCGCTGCGTGTCCAACACCTGATCTTTGCTATTCTTTTTGGCTTCGTAAATTTCTACCGGCGTTTGCCAAACTCTTAGGGTCTCAAGAACATTTGGGACTCGCGTCAGGGCCCGCGCGGATTCGATCCGGGCTCTCAAATGCTCTCTTTCATGCTCAGGGGCCGAGTCGACTTGCTGTTCCAACTGGTTGAAGAAACCATCTATCGCTTTGGCCTTCCCCCATTCATCAATTAGTGCCTCCAACGCTTCCGTGCTTTTTCTGAATGATTCATTTTTTAGTTTTTCATCCTCAGCGATTCGCATTCGCTCCAACTGCTCTTGCCATTTTTGCTGTTCTCGACGGTTTTTTTCGGCAGCAACAGCGTGTTGATCAACGATTTCTGTTGTCGCGTTTTTGAGTTCGACGGCAACACGTTTGGCAAACTTCTCAAGATCTTGGTCTTTCTTCACTGCCCATTCTCTTTGCCAAGTTGTTCCCCCATATGGGCTATAAGCTCGAAGGCGAAAACGTCCGGACGGGAGATCTCTGTGAGTAGTCCAGGTTGATTCAATCTGCCGCTTTTCAAGTATTGCGGTCTGGACGTACTCGCCCTTCACATAGGCCATCTCTGTCCTCTCACTGTCTTCAATCAGAGTGAGACCAACTGCCGCGGTTCCCACATACACGACCGTCAGACGGCCCGGTGACCAGTGATTGCCGGCGTATCGCTGTTCGCCGCCCTTTGGTCGATCATCAACTTCTGGGCGTCTAACACGGTAATTCGATGCTTCAAGCTTTACTGTCCAGGACCGCCGATAGAATTCCAAAAAGACTGAATTCGCAATTTCCAGAGCGGAGCCTAGAGACCTCTCCGAGGTGATGATGTCGACGAGATTCCACTTTCGCGGTTTTAGATAACCGTTGCTTGTCCTCCAGCCCTTAAGGAAAAGATTGCTAACGTCACGGAGAAGGGGATGAGTCGAAGGCATCTCCGCTGATTTTTTAGGGCGACGCGACTTCCAGAGGACCTATAGGGTTTTGGGGTTATGACGTTCTTGGCCCGCCCTGGATGGCCCGACCTGGACCAAACGAGATCATGCTCAGGTTTTGAATCTGGTAGAGGTGGAGTCCGGACGTTCCTACCTGCTGCGACCTTAGCCCAGTGGCCGCGTTCAGGTCGTGGGACCCCAAGCATCGCGCAGATTCGAGCAAGGTAGCTAGAAGATACGCCATATTTTGCGGCGACTTTGGTCATCGGCTCTTGCCAAACCTGGTCATATAGCGACTTCCTGTCCACGTCCTTCGTATCCATTTCTAACAACTCCGTTTCAATCAATGCCTGCTAACCAAAAAGCCAGCTTCAACCACAGAAAGAAAATCAAGACGACACGACGACGAAGAAGTCTGGTTTGTCGCAGTTGGCTTAGTCATGCTGGTTTATTTAGCATATTTTTGCCTGACGGATAGCCTGCCAATGAAAGTAAGCTCCGTACAAAGAAAGAAAACGGTCGTTTTCTGGACGCTCCGACCAACGACTCAAAAGACCGCTTTCGGCTTGTTTCACCGTTCAACCGTTGCGCACAGGTCTTATGGTAAACCGACCGTCGCATCCAGACGCTCCCGCCCCGA
>Ga0136557_1000924_pt1 | contig 20640 bp, 14 predicted proteins | sample AntRauTorckE6832_FD_104796 | JGI IMG/M metagenome (GOLD analysis project Ga0136557, IMG submission 104796) | Saline lake microbial communities from Rauer Islands, Antarctica - Metagenome Torckler E6 #832 | ecosystem: Environmental > Aquatic > Non-marine Saline and Alkaline > Saline | place...
AAATTCATATTGAGCGCATAAGCGGCCAAATCATATTGCTGATTCATGACTGCCGATTGGAAAAACTCTAATGTGGCAAGTGGGGTTGACAAGTTTGGCGGCTCAGACAAGGGCGGCAAACCTGCATTGAGCTTATCTAACGCATAGTAGTTTTCGTTGTAATCCCCAGTGAGACCAGAATCTCCTTGTAGCACACCTGCTTGCTGCACTGTCCTTTTTTCTAGCGGGCTAATTACCTCTGCTGCAACGGCAGAGACAGTCACTCCTTCCTCTTTTAACTTATCGATTCTTTGCGCAGCATACTCCACCAAATTTTCTGGTTTTGTAGTAACCGTCTCTTCAAGATTTCGATTGTCTATGTCCTCAGTACTGCTTGCTGCATAAGCAGAAATGCACGCCATATTTAATAGGATAAATAAGCTGCCAATTATAAAGAGCAGTCGCGGTAAAAATTGGGCATGAGACTGTAGAGAGTGAGTCCTGAGAAATCCGAAAGGAGTTTGCATACAAAAACTCTTGCTAATAAGTATGATATTAAGCTAATGCAGAAGACACAAAAAAGCCAGCAGATAGCTGGCTTAATTTATTATTGTTTGTGAATGAACAAGCGCAAAAAACTAATGCTTACATTAAGCACGGCGCCAAGTGGTGCCCGCACGACTGTCTTCAAGCTCAATACCAGCATCTTTCAACTGCACACGTATCTCATCAGCACGCGCAAAGTTTTTATTGGTTTTGGCATCAGCACGCTCGATGATTAGCTCATCAATGGCTTCGTCGGTTAAACTATCTTCAGCTACTTCACCAATGACGGCTTGCAAGAACTGCTGCACAGGCTGCTGTAAAATATTAAGCGTTTGCGCCAAAGCCTTTAAGCACTCGGCCAACTGCCAAGCAGTCTCTACATCTTGTGCTTTACTCGCTTTATTGATATCACGCGCCAATCCAAACAGCACACTGATAGCGGTTGAGCTGTTAAAGTCGTCATTCATGGCTTTGATAAAGTCTTGTCCCACTGCACTGGCGTAGGCATTATTAATCAAGGCTTCATCGATAATAAGTACTTCACCTTTTTGTTGTTCAGCAACTTTTAATGCTTGATACAACCTGCTTAGGCTATTATGCGCTTCGTCCAAGGCACTATCAGAGAAGTTTACTTGACTGCGATAATGACTCGACAATAAGAAGAAACGAACCGTTTCTGGTAAGTATTTTGCCATGACATCACGAATGGTAAAAAAGTTACCCAATGATTTAGACATTTTTTCGCCATCAACATTGATAAAACCAACGTGCATCCAGTTACGCGCGTATTCACAGCCGGTCGCTGCTTCAGATTGGGCAATCTCATTTTCATGATGCGGGAACTGCAAATCATGACCGCCGCCATGGATATCAAAGGTATTACCAAGGCATTTGGTCGACATCGCTGAGCATTCAATATGCCAGCCTGGACGCCCTTGACCCCACGCTGATGCCCATTGCGGCTCATCCGGTTTCGCCGCTTTCCATAACACAAAGTCAAACGGATTGCGCTTGTCGTTTTCGACTTCAACCCGTGATCCTGCCTGCATATCATCAAGGTTACGTTTTGACAATTTGCCATAATCTGCGAAGCTATCGACTGCATAGTAGACATCACCATTATCACCCGCGTAGGCATAGTCATTACTAACCAGCGTCTCAATCATCTGCTGCATCTCATCGATATGATCGGTCGCACGCGGTTCTGCATCAGGGGACAAGCAGCCAAGTGCTGTCGCATCTTCATGCATGGCAGTAATAAAACGTTGGGTCAATGTGCCAATCTCTTCACCATTTTCGGCAGCACGAGTAATGATTTTGTCATCAATATCAGTAATATTACGCACGTAATTTACATCATAGCCCAATTGTGCAAGCCAACGTACTGCCATATCAAAGCCAACCATCACTCGAGCGTGACCGATATGACAATAATCATAAACCGTCATGCCACACACATACATGCCAACTTTGCCCGTGGCAAGCGGCTTGAATGCTTGCTTGCGTCCAGTAAGTGAGTCATAGATGACGAGCTGAGACATCGCGTCTGCAAGAGGTGTGGTCATAGTCATAAAGCCTTTAAATTAAAAGTATAAGAGAAAACAAGCCTAGCAATCATGTACGCTTAGCCAATAAAAAAGCGCTTACATAAGCAAATCATGCATAAATCAAGGGTAAAGAGAACATCAATATAAAACTTAACCCATTATCTTAGCGAAAATGCTCGTAAAATACTACAATGAGCGCGCAAGTAAGACTCTGTAATGATAAAAACATTGATAGTTAAGGATAAAAATATGGGCAATCGTTTAAGCAAAATTTATACGCGTACTGGCGATGATGGTAGTACTGGCATGGCAGATGGCAGCCGCGTTAGCAAGGCGGACATCCTATTTAGTGTGATGGGTGATATTGACGAGCTCAACTCGCACATTGGCTTGGTACGTGCGCAGCTTACTCAAGCGTTAAGTGCGCAAACCAATAATTCAAGTCACAGCCAACAGCTACCTGAACGCTTGCAAACAAAGCAAGAAGTCGACTTTGCCCAAGCTTTAGTCATTATTCAACATTTATTATTTAATATCGGTGGTGAGCTTGCTATGCCAGAATATGAAGGCGTAAATACGATTCATATTGATTGGCTTGAGCAGCAGATCGATGCGATGAATACGACGTTACCACCGCTAAAAGACTTTATCTTACCAACAGGCTCATTATTGGTCAGCCAGTTGCATGTGGCACGTACTGTTTGTCGCCGCGCTGAGCGCCAAGCCGTATTACTAAAACAAGCTCAGCCACAAGCCATTCGTCCGACAGCGGTCGGCTTTATCAACCGTTTGTCTGATTGGCTCTTTGTCGCTGCACGTTTTTGCACAGATCCCAAGCAGGTCTCTGAAGTCTTGTGGGACAGCCAAGTATTACAAAAATTCGCTGATAGTTGAGCCATTTAATGAACCATAAAAAAACGCCTGCAATAAATATGTTGCAGGCGTTTTTTTATTGAAATACTGAATTGAAATATTGAAACGATGCTTATCGATATTTAATAGTAATAAGATTAATAAGTTGCTTCTTTATCTTCAATAATGACCATATCAATGCTTTCATCTTTAGGCGTTGCTTTTGGCGCTTCTGGAGCAGCAGGTGTAGGAGTTACTGTACTAGGCGCAGTAGTGCTAGGTGTTGGCGCTGACGGAGTACTACTTGGCGTCTTTGTACTTTGACTGCTGTTTTGATTAACAACTGGTGGCTTAGCAGGCTGTGCTGGGCGCACAGGCGCAGCTGGCGTTACCGCTCTTGGCTGACTAGTAGTATTATTGCTCTGTGTATTCTGAGCTGATTCACGGCGGCGTTCAGGTTGCTGAGTGCCACGTTGGGCGCGCTGCTCTTCCATTGCTGACTGGAGCGTTGAGCTGGCGACCACTTCTGATACCACTGTCAGTAATGCTGGCTGCCCTGCGATACGTGTACGTACTTGGCCACCTTGCGTACCAACAACATAGGTAAAAGCATCATCAATGAGCATATTGTTATTGATACGAATATTGTCATTGGCTAAGCGCGATTGCAAACTTGGCTGATTATTAGCGGCTTGCACTTGGCTGGCTTGATATAAGTCTTCACTTGGCAGAGTCATGCTGACGCTTGCCTGACAGGTTGTCAGACCATTTTCATTGGTTGCTTGCAACACGGCGGCATTTTGTATATCGATGATAATACCGTTTGCTTTAGTAGAAACCACACCGCTGCCTAAGCCAATCTCTGCATCGTTGGCATAACTGACGGCTAAAGTTTGGGCTTGTTGATTGAGCGTATTTTTCAAAGCGGATTTGAGGCGGTCTTGTACCATAGGATCATCACAGCTCACCGCCGTGGCAGCAGCATTTTCACTAACCTGTGTTTCTTGCTCAGTCACTTCTACCGTTTCGGCATCGTCTTTTTCTGAGCGATCACAACCAGCAAGCGCTAAACCACATACCATGCCAATACCAGCAACTTTATACCAATTGCTCACACTTTTATTTGCTACGCTCATATCTCTTTTGCTCCAATTTACTGATTCGTACCGTCGCTCACGGACAGTATTTGACATTTACACTATAAAACTCAAATCTAGCAGAAACCGGCATTGCGATAGATTTGAAAACCACATTATTATACGGTGTTTGCAGGAGATGGTCATCTATGTAGCCTACTGATGTACAAATAACGTTCAACATTGTGTCCGAAATATAGCTTTAGTTGCAAAAAAGCTACAAATATATATTTACTTAAACAAATATTAAGATGATGACAGAAAGTTTTATCAGCATAAGATTTTTATAAATGCTCTATTCAATACGCTTTGATACGTGATAGCGTTGGATGCAGTTAATAACAGACGATATAATATTTCCATTATAATGCTCAAAATATGTGATGGTTACTGGTTATGATAGATCTTAAGAACACCTTGCTACTTGGTCATCGCGGCGCGCGCGGTGAAGCATTAGAAAATACCTTATCAGGTTTTGAATATGCGCAAAATTTGCAAAGCTCTGGCTTAGCAGGTGTAGAGTTCGATGTACAACTTAACCGAGATGGACAGCTCATCGTCTTTCATGATGAAACGCTTGAGCGCATGTGCGCGCAGCAGTCGCGTCTAGATCAGCTAAATGTGAGCGAAATACAGCGTCATCATCAGTTTGGTCAGCCAATTATCACGTTGCCTGACATTGCTTCTGCTCTAAATACCTATACTTATATTGAGCTTGAGGTTAAAACCCATAGTCGCACTGATTATGCCAAACTCGTAAAAGCCTTGATGCGTGACCTCATTGATAGCCCCCTTGCTAGCCTACCGATTGTGCTAACCAGCTTTGATGTTGAGCTGCATGCCCATTTACAATGCAGTACTTTCATGAGGCATATACCACGTGGGCTGCTTATTCGAGAGCCTAAACTACTGAAACAGGCTCCCAATACTGCCTTACAACTTGGCTGTAAGCAATTAGGTATCCACTATCCGCTTTTGAATCGTGAAGTCATACAGCATTGTCATCGCTATGACTTACCTGTAAGTGCATGGACGGTCAATGATATTGAGACTATTAAGCAGCTTATAAACTGGCAAGTTAATGTGATTATTACCGATTACCCAAGCTATTTATTACTACCTTAACGCATTACTCCTATTTCTAAACTCGCTTTTGTGGTGTACATATTTATTGTTTTACTTACATTTTTACCTTATAGCTGATAAGTCACGGCTTATTTGCCATAACACCTACTATAATCCATACAAGTTATTGTTATTTAGCAATATTTTTATAGTGTATAAGTGTTCACTTTACTAAGTATTTAAGGTAATATAGACGCTTAAATTAATACCGTTAGGGATATTATATGATTGCAAAAAAAGCACTTGGCTTACCGCTTAAAGGCTTACGTTTCGCTATCAAATCTGGTGACACATTTGTCAAAAATGCCAGCATTCAAGTCACACGTTTTAAAACACGTTTTGATGAGAATAAAGCAAAAAACTCACTCGATGAGATGCCTGTTGCCAAACGCAACTATGCAAGCGCCTCTGAGCAGACTGAACTGCCTACCGATGTAGATAATATCGATATGCGTGAATTTGAGTTTACCAAAGCACCGATTAACTGGATTCCAGCGACTATTCTGGTAGCCACGCCTATTGCTGCAGCAATTATTACGCCATGGTATCTGTTCACCCATCAAGTCAGCGCACCGGTTTGGGGCGTATTTGGGGCGTTTATGGTATGGACGGGTATCAGTATCACAGCTGGTTATCACCGTTTACTATCGCATCGTGCTTATAAAGCGCATCCAATCGTCAAAAACTTTTTATTGCTAGGTTCTACCTTTGCGGTACAGGGTTCAGCGTTTGATTGGGTTTCTGGTCACCGTACGCATCATCGTCATGTCGATGATCGCTTAGAAGACCCGTACTCAGCGAAACGTGGCTTTTTCTTTAGTCATATGGGCTGGATGCTACGCAATTATCCTAGCGGAAAATTTGACTATAAAAATATCCCTGACCTGACCAAAGATAGAACGCTGCAAATTCAGCATAAATATTACGGTTTATGGGTTGCTGCATTGAACATCGGTGCAGTCGCCGCGATCGGTTGGTTATTGGGTGATGTTTGGGGTACTTTGGTCATCGTCGGTTTGCTACGTCTGGTACTGACGCATCACTTTACCTTCTTTATCAATTCGCTATGTCATATGTTTGGGTCGCGTCCTTATACCGATACCAACACTGCACGTGATAACTTCTTCTTGGCTCTATTTACGTGGGGTGAGGGTTATCATAACTATCATCACTTCTTCCAGTATGATTATCGTAATGGCGTAAAATGGTGGCAGTATGATCCAACCAAATGGCTTATCGCTGGTTTATCGAAGCTGGGCTTGACTACTGAGCTACGTACTGTTGATGACACCACTATCAAGCATGCTGAAGTACAAATGCAATTTAAAGCAGCGCAGCAGCAGATTGATACGGTCACATCAAGTGGTATTGATATTCCTCATGCGATGAAAAGCTTCCAAGATCGTATTAAGTTTGAATATGATGCCTTTACGCAAACGGTTGAAGAATGGCAAGCATTAAAAGCAAAAACCATTGAGCTGAAAAAGACCGAGTTTGCTGATCGCTTGCATGAAGTTGAAGATGAGTTAAAGCAAGATTATGCCAAGATTGAACAAAAAATATTGGCACATAACAGCAATCTGAAAACAGCATTTCGCTCTATCGGTGAAAGCGCAAAAGCGGCTTAAGTATTGATAACTGTTTGATTATTTAGTATTTTATTGTGACGTTTCTCCTTCCCTCTATCTGTAAAAGATAGGGGGATTTTTTCGTGCGGTATTAAATCTCATGTCTATTGATAAATAGTAATGTGATAAACAATGATGTGATAATTAATCATGATTTACAAGAGACGGACAGAGTGCAATGCTGCTATATCAAGGCTATGTTATAGTGAGTTTACTCTATTCATATCTTAAATTTCTTCTCCCAGCTTTTATCTTTAAATTGGAACGGCTCTTATGCGCTATCAAAACACCTATGCTCAATTGGACACCCGTCTTTATAATGAGCAACTGCCAAACCCATTAGACAATCCTCGTGTCGGTCATTTTAATATTCAAGTTGCTGAGCAGCTGGGCTGGACGGAAGATACAGATTTGATGACTCGTTGGGTTGAAATACTTGGTGGACAGTATGTGCCAGCTGAATTTCAGCCTTTATCAATGGCGTATGCTGGTCACCAGTTTGGGCAATGGGCGGGGCAATTGGGCGATGGTCGCGGCTTATTGATGGCGCAAGTACTCGATAAAAACAATCAACTACAAGATATACATCTAAAGGGTGCAGGCTTGACGCCCTACTCACGCATGGGCGATGGGCGTGCAGTATTACGCAGTACCATTCGTGAGTATTTATGTGGTCATGCGTTGACTCAGCTTGGTATCGCCTCCTCTAATGCGTTGGGATTTGTGGTATCAGATACCAAAGTGCGCCGCGAGCGAATAGAAGCAGGAGCTGCCTTAATGCGAGTCGCTGACAGTCATATTCGCTTAGGTCATGTTGAGTGGATTGCAAGCTTTGCGCCCGACTTACTCGCTGAATTTACCGACTATATGATTGATACCTACTACCCTGAGTGCCGTGATAGTGATAAACCAGTCTTAGCATTTTTGCAGGCTGTGGTTGAGCTTACAGCACGCATGATTGCCGATTGGCAACTGATTGGATTTGCGCATGGCGTTATGAATACGGATAACTTGTCTATTACTGGCAGTACCTTGGATTTTGGTCCATTTGGTTTTATGGAACGCTTCAACCCTGCTTGGATCAATAATCACTCTGATCATAGCGGACGCTACGCCTATCAAAATCAGCCTGCTATTGGTCATTGGAATCTAAATATTTGGTTACCGCACTTTATGCGTCTAGACGGTGTGACGCGCGAGACGTTAGCAGATTGTCTGGCACCTTATGAGGCGACCTTTATGCAGCATTATCAGCAAGGGCTATGCCGTAAGCTTGGGTTGCCGCATCAGCGTGAAAGTCTAAGCTTAGCGTTTGAATGGTTGACACTGCTAGAGGATAATTTACTCGACTATACCAATAGTTTCCGAGCGTTATTAGGCTTAATCGCACCGGACGAGCATCATTATGAGCAGCAGTTGCTTGCAACCTTGACAGCCGAGCTGAATCCTGAAGCACAGCAAGTCTGGCAAGCATGGTCAACCCGTTATCTGGCACAAGTAAAGCAGGTATCGATTACTCAAGCAATTGAGGATATGCAAGCCAGCAATCCTATTTATGTATTGCGTAACAGCATGGCTCAGCGTGTTATCGTTGCCGCAGAGCAAGGACAGTTTGAAGAACTAAATCGAGTATTTGAGCTGCTTGCTAGCCCTTATACGTTACATGATAGCGCCATTGATCTTGATACCTTACCGCCTGCGCCTCATGCACCGCAAGTGCCAATCAGCTGTTCATCTTAATATATATTTATTCTGTAATATTTTGAAATATTTTGCATTTGGGGTTGATATTTGGGTCATTTTTTTGGCATTATCAACTAGCTAAATAATGAATATCAATTTATTATATTGTGTGCGCAGTTCATAGTCCTTAGCTAGGCAAATTATTGGCGATAATGTAGACTATCTATTTTGCACTATTGTTGTTTTTTGTTGATGTTTAAGCGCCGCATAGCACCCCTTAACAATCAATGTACACTCATGATCATATTCAATGGTTATTGAGAATTAGGCATTAGTTTTTATCACCATTTAATTTATTCCAATTTATCCTAACCATGGCAATTATTATGAATGACGATATCACTTTGAATACGGACACCCCTAGTACGGAAAAAGAGCAGTTTGAACAAGCTGCTTTACATTACCATGAGTTCCCTCGCCCTGGTAAAATCTCAGTTACTCCTATCAAGCAATTGGCAAACCAACGTGATCTGGCGCTCGCCTATTCACCAGGTGTGGCAGTTCCTTGTCTTGAGATTCAAAGAGACCCATCTCTTGCGGCAAAATATACCGCACGTAGCAACTTAGTTGGTGTTATCACCAATGGTACAGCGGTGCTAGGTTTGGGAAATATCGGTCCATTGGCATCAAAGCCTGTTATGGAAGGCAAAGGGGTTCTATTCAAAAAGTTCGCTGGTATCGACGTTTTTGATATTGAAATTGCACAAAACGATCCGGACAAATTCATTGAGGCAGTTGCTTCTTTAGAGCCTACGTTTGGTGGGATTAATTTAGAAGACATCAAAGCACCAGAGTGTTTCAAAATCGAGCGCGAATTGCGTAAGCGTATGAACATTCCAGTATTCCATGATGACCAACATGGCACGTCAATCATTGTTGCGGCGGCGATGCTTAATGCATTAATCATCACGAACAAAAAAATTGAAGATATTAAAATCATTTGTTCTGGTGCCGGTGCTGCAGCGATTTCTTGCTTGGACATCATTTGCGCCCTTGGTGTGAATAAAAACAATATCTACGTATCAGACTCACGTGGCATTATCTCTACTACCCGTGAAAACCTTGATGAAACCAAACAGCGCTATGCTCGTGAAACCACTGCTACGACTATTGAAGAGCTGATGGATGATGTCGACATGTTCCTAGGCTTATCTATGCCGGGTACATTGACAGAAGACATGGTTCGCCGTATGGCAAAAGACCCTATCATCTTTGCGCTTGCTAACCCAACGCCTGAGATCATGCCAGAAATCGCCCATGCCGTCCGTCCAGACGTTATTATGGCAACCGGTCGCTCTGATTATCCGAACCAAGTAAACAACGCATTGTGTTTCCCTTATATCTTCCGCGGTGCATTAGATGTAGGCGCAACGACTGTCAACGAAGAGATGAAAATTGCATGCGTACGCGCCATTGCTGCTATGGCACATGTTGAAGCGACGCCAATGAGCAACGTCAAAAACGTTGAAAGTACGCCAAGCTTTGGTCGTGATTACCTGATTCCAGGACCACTTGAGCCAAACCTAATCATTGAAATTGCCTCTGCAGTCGCCAAAGCGGCTATGGATTCAGGCGTTGCAACGCTTCCTATCGCAGATATGAAAGCCTATCGTCAGCGTCTGTCTGAGTTTGTTTATAACTCAGCGTTTGTAATGAAGCCTATTTTTGCTCGTGCAAAAGCAGATCCAAAACGTATCGTTTACTGTGAAGGCGAAGACAGCAACGTACTATTAGCGGTACAAGTGGTCGTCGATGAGCAGTTGGCTTATCCAATCTTGGTCGGTCGTCCCTCAGTGATCGAAAATAACATCGCCAAGCTAGCATTACGCTTGAAAGACGGCGTGAACATTACTATTGTCAATGTTGATGATGATCCGCGCTATAACGATTACTGGAAAGGCTACTACGAGAAAAACAAACGTACTGGTGTCAGTATCGAGCTTGCTCGCCGTGATGTGCGCCGCAAAACCTCTTTAATTGGTGCTCTTTTGGTTGAAAATGGCGATGCCGATGGTATGATTTGTGGTACATTCGGTCACTATCAGCTGCATTTAAAATATGTTGGCAGAGTGATCAATAAAAAAGAAGGCATTAATGATTTTTACGCGATGAATGCGGTGCTCATGCAAGATCGTAATATTTTTATTGCTGATACCTATATCCATGAAGATCCAACGGCTGAGCAATTGGCTGAGATGACTGTATTGGCAGCTGAGCAATTGTGCCGCTTTAGCATTACCCCACGTGTAGCTTTAGTGTCGCATTCAAACTTCGGAACTTCTGATCGTGCCAGCGCGGTCAAAATGCGTAAAGTACATCAACTGTTGACCGAGATGAATGTCGATTTTGAGTTTGACGGTGAAATGCAAGGTGATGCGGCACTTGACGAACATATCCGTGCCAATGACTTGCCTTCGAGCAATCTTAAAGGTTCAGCAAATCTACTTATCTTGCCAACGTTAGATGCGTCGAACATTGCCTTTAACCTGCTTAAGACAGCAACCGGTAGCGCGTCTATCGGTCCTATTTTGTTAGGTGCAAGCAAACCTGTACATATTCTAACGCCATCAGCCACAGCGCGCCGTGTGGTCAATATGACGGCACTTGCAGTCACTGAAGCTCAGGATTTAGATAACGAGAAGCAGTAATCGATTACGCTCTTCAAAGTCAAAGTGCGCAATTAAGACAGTCTCTTGCATTTTTTATAGAGACCGTCTGCTATACTAAAACCAGCCAATGCTTAAAGTATTGGCTGGTTTTTTTTGACAAAATTTAGGTTAATTGGTAGTAGATATAAAGAGAATATTATGCAAGTGTATCTCGTCGGCGGTGCGGTACGTGATCAACTATTAGGGCGCCCTATTAAAGATAAAGACTTCGTTGTCGTTGGAGCAACAGTTACTGAGATGCTTGACGCAGGTTTTCAGCAAGTAGGCGCAGATTTCCCTGTATTTTTGCATCCAGTAAGCCGTGAGGAATATGCTCTCGCACGAACTGAGCGTAAGCAAGGTCTGGGCTATCAGGGCTTTAGCGTGCATGCCAGTATTGACGTTAGTTTAAAAGACGATTTGCAGCGGCGCGACTTGACAGTCAATGCCATGGCCATAGAGGTTACTAGCTTAACCGACGATACACCGATAAGTGGTGACGTGATTGATTACTACGGCGGATTGCAGGATATTGAAAATAAAACCCTACGTCATGTCTCAAGTGCCTTTAACGAAGACCCTTTACGGGTGCTGAGAACGGCGCGCTTTTATAGCCGCTATTACGATTTGGGCTTTACTATCGCTGATGACACGTTAGTCTTGATGCGTGAGTTGGTTGCTTCAGGAGAGCTTACCCATTTAAGTAGCGAGCGTATTTGGCAAGAATCGAGCCGTGCAATGATGCAGCTCTCCCCTCAGGTATACTGGCAACAGCTATTTGATATCGGCGCCCTTGCAGAGTACTTTGCACCGTTACATCAGGCTTGGAATGATGATCAGATACGAGAGACAGTGCAAACATCGCTATATTTCGCCGGTCAGATGCAATTGAATCTATCACAGCGTTGGGCGCTATTAATGGTTAGCCTTAAGCCATCGTTATTTCAGTCTAAGCCTACTGAAGCCATAACAGCTGTCAAAAGTATTAACGATATAGGTGATATGGCTAAAGTACCAAAGGCACAAACACAATTTGCTGGTTTATTCGTACAACAAGCTGATAAATTAAGCGTTATAACCCAACTCAGTGCTGCCGAGAAAATTGATCTTATTCAAGCCTGCAGCGCCCATAAAGAGCCTGAAAAACTCTCGCAGCTCTTGGTCACAAGCCAAGTATTGCAGTTATCTATACAGCACCGTCAGATGATGTTGGCATTAAATAGCTTTCACAGTATTGGTATGAATGATATTGATCAAAGTCTCAAAGGTCCAGCGATTGGTAAAGCCTTGCGTCAATGCAGAATTGAGCATTTACAAACGCAAACAGCCTGACATAAAAAGATTAAACACTCTTTAAAATTTTAAAACCATATCCTAATTAAAACTCTATTATGACTCAAACATCTAAAAATACTCAGCCTATGATGGCATCTGCCCCCGTTATGCTTGTCACAGGTGGTGCTAAGAGAATTGGCGCGGCTATTATTCGTGCGGCTCATAAGCAAGGCTATCGCGTCATTATCCATTGTCATCATAGTGAGCAAGAGGCACATGCATTAGCAGACGCGCTGAATGATACTTGCGCTCATAGTGCTGTGGTTATTGTCGCGGATTTGGCAGTGGTAAATCAGGCAGACACTCTCAAGCACCTGACCCAAACTATCATGCAGGCATTTGGGCAACTAAACGTACTGGTACATAATGCCTCTCGCTTTTACTCTACCCCCCTTGGCAGTATTAATTATGACCAATGGGACGAGCTGCTGTTGACCAATGCCAAAGCGCCTTTATTGTTAAGCCAAGCACTACTACCTTATCTTAAGCAACAACAAGGTTGTATTATTAGTCTGCTTGATATTCATGCGCATGATAAGCCGTTTGCCAATTATACGGTTTACAATATGGCAAAAGCGGCGCATCGGATGATGGTGCAGTCTTTAGCACTGGATATGGCGCCTGGTGTACGCGTGAATGGGGTCGCGCCTGGGGTCAATATTTTACCCGATGCAGATAGCGATCAAGCGATTGATAGCGAGCAGCAAAGTAAGATTATAGGTTCCATTCCTATGCAGCGAATAGGCATCCCTGCTGACATTGCGCATAGCGTGCTCTATTTGGCGCACGCCAGTTATGTGACGGGTGAGATAATAACCGTAGATGGAGGCCGAAGTTTGACGCTGGCTGGTGGTAATTAGTGATAATTCATCAAATAGTATGCCCTATCTGCTAACTTTTACTTGAAAATATATAAAAATCAGGTATCATTGTGCGTCTAAAGGGCCCATAGCTCAGTTGGTTAGAGCAGAGGACTCATAATCCTTTGGTCGTAGGTTCAAGTCCTACTGGGCCCACCAAATTCAAACCCCGTAAACGCAATGTTTATGGGGTTTTTTGTTGTCTAGTGTTTTTAGCTGGCTTGTTAGAGTGTGCGATAAACCTCTGAGGGTGGATTTGCCTATCCCCAATGAATCAGCACCGTCAGGTACTTTACGTTTGTGTTCAACGACTAAGCTGATGGCTTCTAATTTGAATTATCAGGTATATTGATTGCGTTTGTTGGTCATACTATGTTCCTTCTTTTGTTTAGTACAACCTCTTAGCAACTGTCCAAATTTATTATGCCACTACATGCTGGCATGTCTTAGCAAGTCCTTACTGCTTTTATGAGTACTCAATTGGCTTAATTAATATCGGGGTTTGCTTTGCAAGCACCCTTGTTTATGCTTTCTGAACTTAGCAGCACACCGCTTTCAATGTAATCGTTTTAATCCTCTTAGACCAGACACTTATGGTGCATAGAAAATCATAAAAACCATCATGGTGCGAAAAAAGTGCAATATCTCCTAAAAAGACCGATATTGGTGCGTTTATTATGTATTTTGGAATGGCATAAATATTGAAGTATTAATAGCAGTTAGGAATGGTTTGTTAACTCGGCCTACCAAGCTGCTACTTTATCTTTTTGGAGAAATATATGTCTTTATTGCCAACGCTTATCACTGATACTCCTATAAGTACAAATTATCGTATCGACTCAAAACTCACATCACGTTTGTCTCTACTAGCAGTAGCCGTCGTAGGTAGCTTAAGCCTTATAGGTTGTCAGAAACCTGCAGAAACTAGCGCTGAGACCAATTCTACAGCCACAAAAACCGAAACGGCCGAGACCGCTACTACCCCTGCGGCAGATGGTGACACCATAAAAGTTGGCATCTTGCATTCTTTATCTGGAACGATGGCCATCTCTGAAACATCCTTAAAAGATACTGCTCTCATGACCATTGATGAAATTAATGCCAATGGCGGTGTGTTGGGTAAGCAGCTAGAGCCAATCGTCGTAGATCCCGCTTCTGATTGGCCGTTATTCGCTGAAAAAGCACGTCAGCTGTTAACTCAAGACAAAGTGGATGTCATATTTGGTGGTTGGACATCGGTATCACGTAAGTCCGTGCTGCCTGTCGTTGAAGAACTAAATGGTTTAATGTTCTACCCTGTGCAGTACGAAGGTCAAGAGCAATCAGAAAACATTTTCTACACTGGTGCTGCACCTAACCAACAAGCCATTCCTGCCGTTGAATATTTAATGAGCCCAGAGGGCGGTAGTGCAGAACGCTTTGTCTTACTTGGGACAGACTATGTCTATCCTCGGACTACTAACCAGATACTGCGTGCTTTCTTGAAGTCTAAAGGGGTCGCTGAAACAGACATCATGGAAGAGTACACTCCTTTCGGTTTTAGCAACTATCAGACTATCGTTGGCAACATTAAAAGCTTCTCGACGGGTAAGAAAACGGCGGTTATCTCTACCATTAATGGGGACTCAAACGTACCCTTCTATCGTGAGCTTGCCAACCAAGGCATCAAAGCCTCTGATATCCCCGTCATGGCATTCTCAGTAGGAGAAGAAGAGCTTCGCGGTATCGATACTAGCTTATTGCAAGGGCATTTGGCGTCATGGAACTACTTTATGTCGGTTAAAAATCCTGTCAATAGCGGCTTCACCAAAAAGTATAAGAAATATGCGCTAGATCATAAGCTACCGAATGCTGAAAAGGTCGTGACCAATGATCCTATGGAAGCCACCTACGTGGGTATCAATATGTGGAAACAAGCAGTCGAAAAAGCAGGTACCACTAATGTCGATAAAGTGCGTATTAGTATGGGAGGTCAGACTTTTGACGCGCCATCAGGGTATACATTAAAAATGGATGAGGAAAACCATCACTTATGGAAGCCTGTCATGATCGGTCAAATCCGTGCCGATGGTCAGTTCGATGTGATTAGCAAAACGCCAAAAGTCATTCGTGCTGAGCCATGGAGTCAGTACATTCCTAAATAAGGTGTTGTCACCTAAACCGCAATCCTTAGCCCTTAGCCCTTAGCCCCTTAATGGTATCAATACCAGCAACCCTTTAGCTCCTCTACTGATAAAACAGTTTTCAGTAGAGGTTAGAGGAGTGTTGACTGCAAAAAAGGAACCATCATGTCACATTACCCTTCCTATTATAAAAGTGACGCGCAAGCCAATTATTCTAATAAGACTTTTATCATCGCCTTACTATCTTTACTCCTCCTCATTGCTATCACATCAGCTGCTCATGCTCACGAGACGCCAATAGCCCACAGCCATGGCGAGAAACTATCTACTAATACTGTGGCAGCGACATCCAATGCTGTAAGTGAAGAGACCTTACTTGCTCAAGACGACACCTTACTTGCTCAAAACAAGCAGTCTCTGACTACGCCTGCTAATCTTGCGATAAGTAAAGGGGACGCTATCGAACAGTTCGTTGCTGCTGACTTCACCAAGCGCCAAACCATGCTCAACCAGTGGCCGGGGTCAGTTGAGAGTTTGGATACTTTAGTTGAGCTGATAAAAAACGATGAGCTATACCAAGGTAATGGTGGGCAAACTTATCTACTTAACAGCGAAGATGAGCTATTTACTTATCCTGCTAAGCAGCTGACCACCGAGTGGCCTAGCGACTTGGCGCAAGTGACTTTGACCAATACGCTACGCTCAGCCTTAGTGTTTGGACAAGCCAAGGTTAAGCTTGAGTCAAACGATCCTACGCAACGTGTGCAGGCAGTTGCCATCTTAGCGGACAATATCGAACAGCTAGATCCAGCACTCATAAGTACTGCTGCCACTAATGAGCAAGACGACGACGTCAAAACGGCGTTGAGTACTTTACAAGCGAGGATTGATTTTAGAGATGGCGACGTCGCCAAGCAAATTGCCGCGCTTACCGTGCTTGCTGATAGTGATAGCCCGCAAGTCTTAGTTGATGTCAAAAAAGCATTGGCGGCAGATGATATCGATCCTGTACTAAAATCTGCGCTGTTAGACGCTGAGGATAGTATTGAGCAGCGCATTACCATCAGTACTTGGATAGGTCATCTATTTACGGGGCTTAGTACGGCAAGTATCTTACTACTGGCGGCATTAGGGCTCGCCATTACCTTTGGTCTGCTTGGGGTCATCAATATGGCCCACGGTGAGCTAATTATGATTGGTGCTTACGCCACTTATATGGTGCAAAATCTCTTTCAAGCGTATTTTCCTAGTATGACTGGATGGTATCTGGTTGCTGCTATACCCGTCGCTTTCTTAGTCAGTGCCATTATCGGCATGATTATCGAACGAATCATTATTCGCCCGCTTTACGGTCGTGAGCTTGAAACCTTACTGGCAACCTTCGGTGTCAGTCTGATTCTTATGCAATTGGTTCGGATGATATTTGGCGCGCAAAACGTCGAAGTCAGCAATGTCGACTGGTTGAGCGGTGCCTATCAAGTGTCCTCGAGCCTTGTACTCCCCTTCAACCGTATCGCTATTATCGGCTTTACCATCATTATTCTTATGCTACTGGTGTACTTACTTAACAAGACTCGCTTTGGGTTGTTTGTGCGCGCTGTGACTCAAAATCGGCAAATGGCACGTGCAGTGGGTATCTCATCTGCTCGCATCGATATGTTGGCTTTTGGACTTGGCTCGGGTCTCGCAGGTCTCGCTGGCTGTGCCTTAGCGCAAGTAGGCAATGTCGGACCCGACTTAGGTCAGACTTATATCATTGATGCGTTCCTAGTCGTCGTGGTTGGCGGTGTTGGGCAAGTATGGGGCGCGGTATTGGCATCTTTAGGTCTTGGTGTCAGTGGTACGGTGCTAGAGATTGGCATTGGTGCTGTGATGGCTAAGATTGTATTACTGGTTCTTGTGATTTTGTTTATTCAAAAACGTCCACAAGGTTTATTCGCCCTCAAAGGCCGTTTTGTGGATTAAGGAGAACCTCATGCGTTTGACTCAATTATTATCTGATTCCCCACGTAATGCCATTTTGATTGGTTTGTGTTTTTTAGTGCTACTGATACTGCCTTGGCTCCATCTATTACCTGAAACCTCTAGTTTTCACCTGTCTGCTTACTGGATAACTTTGATTGGTAAAATAATGGCGCTCGCCATGGTAGCACTGGCTTTAGACTTGGTCTGGGGCTATGCCGGCATCCTAAGCTTAGGTCATGGTCTTTATTTTGCGCTAGGAGGTTATGCTTTTGGTATGTATTTAACGCGAGAAACGGCTGGCACAGGCTTGCCAGACTTTATGCGTTTCTTAAGTTGGACCGAGCTGCCGTGGTATTGGGCAGGCACTCAACACTTTTGGTGGGCGATGGCTCTAGTGGTATTAGTTCCCGGTCTGGTCGCTTTTATCTTTGGCTATTTTGCTTTTCGCTCCAAGATCAAAGGGGTTTATTTTTCGATTATTACTCAAGCCATGACCTATGCGGCAGCCTTATTATTCTTCCGTAACGAAACAGGCTTTGGTGGTAACAATGGCTTCACAGGTTTTACCACGTTATTGGGCTATGACATCACTGCCTCTTCAACAAGGGCTGTGCTGTGTTTTACGACTGCTTTGGCGCTGCTACTGTCCTATCTTGGACTACGCTATCTGATGAGCCAGCCTTATGGGCGCGTGCTCGGTGCCATCCGTGATAGTGAAAATCGATTGCAGTATTTAGGCTATCGCACGCTTTGGTACAAGCTTTCTGCTTGGGTATTGTCTGCAGTCATTGCTGGTATCGCTGGTGCTCTATATGTACCGCAAGTTGGCATCATTAATCCGGGTGAAATGAACCCCGTCAACTCTATCGAGATGGCAGTATGGGTGGCTGCGGGAGGCAGAGGTTCACTCATTGGTGCTATCGTAGGCGCAGGTGCAATCAATGCGATTAAGACTTATTTTACCGTCGCCTATCCGGAGTTTTGGTTGCTTATCCTAGGTGGATTATTTGTGGTGGTTACTTTATTTCTCCCTAACGGCATCATTGGCGTACTTGATCGTTTTAAAAAGGAAAAAGAATAATGTTAATAACTAATGCTGCTACTTCTAATGTTGCTACTTCCCAAAAAGTTACTAACGATGCGCTTGTTAAAAACAATCCTAGTATCAATAATCCAATGAAAAACTCTAAAAATACACCACACATAACAGTCGCAGAAAACACGCCTACCCGACCAGTCACTACTCTGGCTGAAGATTACGGAGATAGCGGGGGCTTGGCGCATCCTGTTCCCAAATCAGGGCCAGATATGAGACATGGTATTGCGCTGTATTTAGAAGACGTTAGCGTGTGGTTTGACTCGTTCCGTGCACTCAATGACTTATCTTTATACATTGAGGCAGGCGAGCTACGCTGCATCATCGGCCCTAATGGCGCAGGTAAGACGACATTAATGGATGTTATTACGGGCAAAACGCGTCCTACTAAAGGCAGTGCATTTTTCGGTCAAGTACATAATTTAGCCAAACTATCTACCGAAGAAATCGCGGAAGCAGGCATTGGTCGTAAGTTTCAAAAACCTACCGTATTTGAGAAATTTACTGTACTTGATAACTTAATGCTTGCTGCGCCAAAGGATAAGCGAGTGTCAAAAAGCTGGTTTAATCGTATTGACGCAGAAATCCAAGATACGCTTGACTCAACGCTTGATCAAATACGCCTAAAAGAGCTGATTAACAAGCCAGCAGGACTGTTGTCTCATGGTCAAAAACAGTGGCTAGAGATTGGGATGTTACTGATGCAAAGACCAAAACTTATCTTACTTGATGAACCAGTGGCAGGCATGACAGATGCCGAAACCGAACATACCGCTGAGTTATGTCTACGCCTTAAAAAGAATCATACTTTAATCGTGGTTGAGCATGATATGACCTTTATTGATGCCATAAGTGAGAAAGTAACGGTCTTAGCAAATGGCGCTATTTTGGCTGAAGGCACGTTAAATGAAGTACAGAATAATGAGGCCGTTATTGAGACTTACTTGGGTCGATAATTGATAGTAGTGCTTAGAAATAGACCTAAAAAATAGAGGTGCTTATATGTTAGAAATTAATGCCATAAATCAATATTATGGTGGCAGTCACATTTTACGTGATGTCACCCTCGCCGCCCCTGTAGGAGAATGTAGCGTGGTACTGGGTCGTAATGGCGTCGGTAAAACCACCTTACTTAAATGCTTGATGGGCATCCTACCAATAAAAACAGGTGAAATTTTATTAGACGGCAAGGACATTAGTCAGATGACGCCTGAGCAGCGTGTACGCGCAGGACTCGCTTATGTACCGCAAGGACGTGATATCTTTTCCACTTTGACCGTTGAAGAAAACATTCTGATTGGCATGGCGAAATTTCCTCAACGAAAAGCAAGTAAAGTACCCAAACACTTGTATGATATATTTCCAGTGCTGGACGAGATGAAGCATCGGCGCGGTGGCGATCTATCTGGCGGTCAGCAGCAGCAGCTCGCTATTGCTCGTGCGCTTGCCTCCGAGCCATCTGTGCTGGTACTCGATGAGCCGACTGAAGGTATTCAGCCCTCTATCATCAAGGACATCGGGCGGGTCATTAGGGATTTAGGTTATCAAGGTAAAATGGCCATTATACTGGTCGAGCAATTTTATGAGTTTGCAGAAGAGCTTGCCGATAACTATACCGTGCTCTCTAGAGGACAAGTGGTAGCTCAAGGGGTTGGATGTGACATGGCAAAAAACAACATTCAAGAGTTGGTGGCAATCTAAAAGGACACTTTCTAAAAGGACACTTTCTAAAAGGGAACACAATTTTGACTTGGCAATCCTCACTACAGCTTCATTTCGACTGCGCCTCTAATACTGCAAAAACTCGGCTGTGTCATCGTGCCCATACTGGCGCACTCATGGTGCAGCGCGCGCTGTATCCTGAGCCTGATAGTACTGATAGTACTGATAGTACTGATAGTAGCCAAGCAGGGATTTGCCATATTTATGTGTTGTATCCTCCTGCTGGTATCGCCGATGATGACCGCTTAACATTGGAATTTGACCTACACTCTAACAGCCATGCGGTGATTACCACCCCTGGAGCCGGCAAATGGTACGGGCAACGCAAATCATTA
>Ga0136557_1000925_pt1 | contig 20639 bp, 17 predicted proteins | sample AntRauTorckE6832_FD_104796 | JGI IMG/M metagenome (GOLD analysis project Ga0136557, IMG submission 104796) | Saline lake microbial communities from Rauer Islands, Antarctica - Metagenome Torckler E6 #832 | ecosystem: Environmental > Aquatic > Non-marine Saline and Alkaline > Saline | place...
GTTTTTGATAAAAAATAAAAAACCCCCGCATTTTTATGCGGGGGTTTTTTTATCTGTTGCCTGCTTAACTGAGTGATTTTTAATTCAGGTTTTATCTGACCTGATTAACCTGAAAAGCAAGATCAAGGCAGCGGTCTTTGTCAATGCAAAGAGCTGCATCTTCTGGCTCAAGAAAAGTCCTGGCTTTTTTCCCGTTTTCAAGATATTCAACAATATACGCATTGTTTTTTTTATCCCACTCAACATTTATATCTTTGCCGCATTCTCCCTTTTCAGGGAATATATTTTCAATTGTTTTACAAATAGTTTTATTGTCAATCATGGTTTTCTCCTTTATCAGTTTCTGATTACAGGATTTATTTTTTGCTTTCCTTTAATTCAGCTTTTTTTGAAAATAAAAAAGAAGAAGAAAGGATCAGAAAGGTTAATAGAATTTGTTCAAGCATTTAATTCTCCTTGTTGTTTGATATCTCTAACAATAATTTATGACGTTAAATTATTTTGTCAAATATTATTTGTAAAAGATATAAGTCTGAACTGAGTCTTTTATCCGTTCCACGGAGAGATCAGGGTGCTTTCAATTCCGATATGATTGAGAATCCTTGCTGTTAAAGAGTCTGCAAGTTCCTCAATGGTCCGGGGGTGATGATAAAATGATGGAGATGCCGGCAAAATAAGAGCTCCGGCATCATTAAGCTTTATCATGTTTTCCATGTGAATTCTGTTGTAAGGGGTTTCCCTTGGAACAATAACAAGCTTTCTTCTTTCCTTGAGGCATACATCAGCACTTCTTAAGATAAGTGAGTCAGCAGTGCCTGATGCTATAGAACCAAGGGTTTTCATTGAAGAGGGAACAATAACCATTCCGTTGTGAAAAAAAGAACCGCTTGCAGGGGGAGTAAAAAAATTATTTTCTTCGTGTTCAAAAATATCTGCTTTGATTTTTAAATTTTTAAATTCTTCTGAAATGAAATCTTTAATGTTTTGATTTTTATAACCTGATTCATGTTCAAGAACTTTTTTCCCTGAACCGGATATAATTATATGAAGCTCGCATTCAAGTGAAAAAAGCTCCTTTAAAAGTCTTACAAAATAAATAACCCCGGAAGCTCCTGTACATGCGATTATATATTTTTTTTTAGATCCATCTGGAAAAGAGTTCATCAAAAAATATTCCTGCAAACAGGGTTATTGAAATAATACTGTTGATATTAAAAAAAGCTATGTCGATTTTTTCCATTTTTCCAGGTCTCACAATCATGTGCTCCATTACAAGCAGTACACCTATTATTAAAACTGTCACAAGAAAAATATATCCCATCTCAAGAAAAAAGTAGATTGATAAAAGACTTAAAAAGCAGACTGCATGAAGAAAATCTGAAATCAGAAAGGCTTTTTTCTCCCCCACTTTTGCAGGGATTGAGTATAGTCCGTACTCTTTGTCAAAGTCTGTATCCTGGCATGAATACAAAATATCAAAACCTGAAATATAGGTTAAAAGAGTAAGGCAAAGCATTGTTATGCCAGTGTTTAAAGAGTTTGTAAGAGCTATGAAAGCCCCTGCCGGTGCAAGGGATATAGCAAACCCGAGATAAATATGTGCTAAAGAAGTAAACCTTTTAGTATATGAATAAAAACACAAAATAAAAAGAACAGGAAATGAAAGATAAAAGCATAATTCACCAAGCATATATGCAGAAAATATAAAAATCGCAGAAGATACTCCGAAAAAAAACCAGGCTGAACCGATATTTATTTTTCCTGAAGGTATTTCCCTTATGCTTGTTCTTGGATTTTTTTCATCAATTTTTCTGTCAGCAATTCTGTTAAATCCCATTGCAGCAGATCTTGCTCCGGTCATGGCAAGAATTATGAAAAAAACTTCGTAAAATCCTGTTTTAGAATATCTTGAAGCAATAACAACAGCTGAAAGAGCAAAAGGAAGAGCAAAAACAGTATGAGAGATTTTGATCATCTCAGAATATGTTTTTAAAGCATTTAAAGTTTTTATCATCTGAAGATTCCGTTAATTTGAGTGGCGCATTGATCGCATTTACCGTTAACAATACGGTTTTCTATAACATAAAATCTTTTTCTTGCAATCAGTTTGTTTCTGCATCCCGGGCAGTATGTTGATTCATAATCGTTTTCAGAAATATTGCCTGAGTATATGTATTTAAGGCCATGTTTTGTACCTGTCTCAATAGCCTTGTAAATAGATGAAGAAGGAGTGGGTGGAACATCAGTCATTCTGAAAGTCGGCCTGAATGCTGAAATATGCCATGGAGTATCTTCTCCGAGTTCATTTTTTATAAATGCCGCTGCTTCGTTTATTTCTTTATCACTATCATTTTTTCCGGGAATAAGAAGTGTTGTAACCTCTGTAAATATATTTTTCTTTTTCATTCTTTTCAATGTGTCAAGAACAGGCTTGAGCTTTGCCCCGCAGTATTTTTCATAAAAATTGTTATTAAAAGCTTTAAGATCTATGTTTGCAGCATCAATAAGTCCGTCAAGACAGTCAAGCCCGTATTCTGAAATAAAACCGTTGGAAACCATAAGATTAAGAAGCCCTTTTTTAGAAGCAATTTCTGCAACAGATTTCATAAGTTCAAAAAATACGGTCGGTTCAGAATATGTATAGCTTATTGACTCTGCACCCTCATGTAATGCGTTTTGAACAATATCTTCAGGTCTTACTTCAACTCCTTCTATATTTCCTGTAATTGCAGGGCCCTGGGCAAGATCGGCATTCTGGCAGAATGTGCAGCTGAAATTGCATCCGGGAGAGCCTATGGAATATGAAAAAGATCCAGGCAGAACATGAAAAAGCGGTTTTTTTTCAACAGGATCAAGACCACCGGCAGCTACTATATTTTTTACAAGGGAAATAATTTTCCCGTTTGAATTTTGTCTTACACCGCATTTTCCTTTTTCGTTTTCCTTAAGAATGCAGAAGTGGCTGCATAAAAGACACATCGATTTTTCTGAGTCTATTTGTTTGTAAAGTTTTTGTTCCATTGCATACACCTTTGAGGAGCTGTTTTTAGCTGTTTCATTTTTGCCTGCTCTTTGATTTTTAAATCAAGCGGCTTAAGTGTAAATCTTGGAGTAAGATTAACGCTTATTCCTGCAAAGTTTCCAAAGGGACTTTTCTGTATCAGATCAGAATATCCTATGTTTTTAAGCAGCGGAGAATTGTGAAAATCGAGTGTGGAAACCGTTCTCCATTTAACAGGGACATCTCCGAGCAGTTCTTTTATTATCTGTTTTATTTCAAATACACTGAAAAGTTTTGACTTGTGGGTATCAGGGTAAAGAAAATCCATTATTGTTTTTTGTACTCCTTTTATTGCGTATCTATTTAATATTCCGATAAAAACATAGTTTTTTGTAACTCTAAATGATTCTTCAAGAGCTTTTACAGGGTCTCGGGTAAGCCCCAGAGAATTAAAAAAAAAGGAATACTCAAAACTGTTGTCTTCAAAAGGAAGATCTTCAGCATGACTTTCATAATAAGAGAGTTTGTGTTTAAACTGTTCATGTGTAAGGCTCAGTTTGTTTTTGTTTGAATCTGTTACTGACATGTCGAGATTTATTTCAAGACATGCTTTTATAATTTCATGGGACTCTGTACCTATGGAAAGCACAGAATCGCCCGGAAGCGGCTTCATCAGCCTGAAAAAAAGCTGGGCTTCCGGGGAAAGGCTTAACATATCATCAGGATTGAAAAAAAAATTGTATAAATCCTCTTTTTTTTTAAACATTGCCAGCCTTTTTAGATGAAATATTAAAATAGTAATTGGCCGAAAACTAGAATTATTTGTTCAGTTCAGGGCAGATGAAAAATTTAATCGCAGGAATACTGGAGTATTTTGGAGATTAAATTTTGATTCTAACTTAAGAACTGGGCAAAAAAGGCAGTTTTCGTTCAGCAACTAAACAGAGTTTAAAATTTCTTTTTAAGAAAAATAATAGTTCCTTTTTCGTTAAATTCAACCGTATTAAAATAAGCGGCCATTATTTTAAATCCCCGTCCATGCTGACTATGGTCGTTGTATTCTGATTCAAGGGCTTTTCTCCAGTTAAATCCGTCACCCTGATCTTCTATCTTGATAGTTACCTCATTTTGTCCGGCAGCGACTGTATAAAAAATTTTTTTTGAAATATCGTATTTGTGAGCATGTCTTACTGCATTTGTCAGTGCTTCTCTTAAAACCAGGCATGTGGAAAAACATATACTGCCAAGATTGAAGTTGTAAAGAAACTCTCTTGTGAGATTAGCTGCTTTATCAACATTTTCCATACGGGAATCCATCACAATATGGATCTGAGAGCCGGTTTCGGCAAATTTGAAAAGAGGTGCAGTTTCCATTAATCCTCTCTTTGTTTTACGGATTACACTTCTATACCCATTATTACAACATCATCTTCAAAATTTCCGGCTGTTTCAAAGAGTCTGCTTCTTATCTGTTCAGGGGCTTCCTTTATCGGAAAATCTTTAAATTCTTCGCAGAGTCCGGGAAGCTGCTCCAGGCCATTGGTCCATACAGATTTATTTTTTTCTATAAGGCCGTCTGAATATAAAAACAGCCTGTCTTTTTTGTTCAGGCTGAAAGTCCTCTCTCCGAAAATTGCATCTTTGAACATTCCCAGTATATCTCCGTTAAGGTTTACAAGTTCTGCAGGTTTGTCATGTCTTGCAAGAACTGCAGGGGGATGCCCTGAACTTATAATGGTGAGCTTTTTGTTTGTTCTGTTAAGTCTTGCATAAACAGAGGTAAGGTATTTTCCTTCAGGAAGGATTTCCACAAGTATGTCGTTTATCATTTTCATGCTTTCGCCCGGTTGATACAAAGGTGTGCAGTTTTGTTTAAGAAGGGCTTTCATTGAAGCTGTAAGATAACTGGTGCTTATATCATGGCCTGAAAAATCGGCTACGCAGTAACCGTGTATATGCTCAGATATTGATAAAACATCATAAAAATCACCTCCGGCTTCATGGAGAGAGTTGAAGCTTACCCCGAATTTTGCCTCTTTGAAATCGTCTGGAGAAATAAGAAGCTCGGTCTGAGCTTTTTTTATCTGTTTAAGCTTTTCTGCCTGGGCAGTTATAAGTGAGTTTGTTGCAACAGAAAGCTTCAGGTGAATCCTTACCCTTGCAAGAACTTCTTTTGGGTGGAAAGGTTTGAGTATATAGTCTACAGCACCAAGTGAAAAGCCTTTTACCTTGGAATCTATTTCACTGACTCCAGTTAGAAAAATAACAGGTATGCCGACAGTTGCAGAATTTTTTTTCAGACTTGATAATACTTCAAATCCATCTTCTCCAGGCATCATAATGTCCAGAAGTATTAGATCCGGCTGATTTTTTTCCGCAGCAAGTCTTCCCTCGGGACCGCTTTGTGCCGTAAATACAGAGTAGCCTTCCTGTGAAAGGACTTTTTTGATAATTCCAAGATTAACCGGGCTGTCATCTATTACCAGGATTTTAAAACTTTCTGTTTCAGCCATTATCGGTTAATCCATGAAGTTTTTCGGTTTTTTCAAGAATTGTATAATAATATTGTTTTAATGCGTTTTTATCCTGATTATCAGAAGCTTTTTCACTTTCTGAGGCTGCCTCCCATATATCCATGAACCCCAGGTTTCCTGCAGCGCCTTTAATAGAATGGGATGCTTCTTTTGCTTTAGTGAAATCCTTTGTTTCAATAGCCGATTTAAGCTTTTCAAGATCCGATTTTGTGGTTTCAATAAAAAGTGAAGTCAGTTCTTTGAAATCATTTTCATCAAGTCCGAGATTTTCAGCATACTCCTTTAATTCCATATGAACTCCCTGATTGGTTTGTGTATCAAGGTTTATATGTTCTTATATTACTTCAGTTTGAAGACCTATGCAATCAATAAAGGGATTTTATCTGCTGCTGTTTTGAAGGGGACCCCGGTCAGGGGGATAGACTGACCGGGGAGGAGGAAGATTAAATTTAACTGCTTTAAACAAAATCAGGCTTTAAGAATTAAATTTAAAAATCTTTCATAATGCAATAGAAGTTGAAAGTTTCTGTAAAATTTTTAGCTCAGCCTAAAATTATTAATATTTTTTAAAACATACAAATTCTTTTTTGTCAATCTGAATTTAATATATGGACTTTTCAGATATGTTCTCTAAAGTGATTTGGTTCTATGAGTTTTGTTTATCAGCTGAATATATTTACAACAGTTGATATCTTGCAAAAGCAAAACAGCTGATTTTCTATCCCGGGTTTTTAAAATGTAAATTTGACAATACAGATAAATCAATATATCTTGATATAATTATTTAACGAACCAAACTTTACCAGGAGTGTTTATATGCCGGGTTTTCTCGAAGCGATACAAAATCAGGTTATTGTATTCGACGGAGCAATGGGTACAATGATCAGAAACTACAACCTTACTTCCGAAGATTTCGGAGGCGATGAATTCGAAATGCTCTCGGATATTCTGACCCTTTCAAGGCCTGATGTTATAAAAGATATACATCTTGAGTTTTATAAAGCAGGATGCAATGTGGTTGAAACAAATACTTTCGGGGCTTGTCCTTTAAGGCTCAAGGAATTTAACTTTAAAAATCTTGATGATTCATCCTTTCCTGAAGAAACAAAAAAGCTCAATCTCAAGGATATGTCGTATGAAGATATAACCTATTATATGAATCTTAAGTCCTGTGAAATAGCAAAAAAAGCCGCTGAAGAGATTAAAAACTCAGACGATTACGACGGCAGACCTCTTTTTACAGTTGCATCCATAGGTCCGTCAAACTATGTTCTTTCACCCACAGAAGCTGATCTTCACAAGGGAACGTGGGAAGAAATAGAAAATAATTTCTATATTCAGGCAAAGGGTATTATAGACGGAGGAGCAGATGTTTTTCTTTTTGAGACTCAGCAGGATGTACTTGAAATAAAAGCGGCTGTTTCAGGAGTTTTTAAAGCAATGAAAGAAAGAGATGTAAAAATTCCTGTAATGGCTCAGGTATCGGTTGATGAACATTCCAGAATGCCGATATTCAACACAGATATCCATGCCGCTCTTACAACCCTTGCTCATATAGGAATAGATGTTTTCGGAATTAACTGCTCAATAGGTCCCGATCTTATGGAACCAACAGTTAAAAAGATATCTGAATATTCACCCATTCCTGTATCTGTTCTTCCAAACGCAGGACTTCCCGAGTCTGAAAATGGAGAGACTGTTTATAAGCTTCAGCCTGAGTCACTTGCAGGGTATCTTGAAAAATTTGTTCTTGAATACGGTATTAATATTGTGGGCGGATGCTGCGGAACAAAGCCGGAACATATGAAAGCTGTAGCACAGAAAGTTAAGGGCAAAGTTCCCTTTGATAACAGAAAAGACAAAAGGCTTTATCTTTCAGGACCCCAGGAAGCAGTAGCAGTCGACGGTTCGCAAGAGCTTGTGAGAATCGGTGAAAGACTTAATATAAGAGGTTCCAAAAAAGTAAGGGAAGCTGTTGAAAATGATGAGGGTGTAATCGATTTTGATGTTCTTGAAGAGGTTATGAATGATCAGGTAAGGGATCTTGGATTATCAATAATTGATGTGTGCATGGATTCAAATCAGGTAGATACAAAGGATGTTCTTCCTGAAGTAATTCAGGGGCTGAATATCGATTTCAAAGCTGCAATGTGTATAGATTCTTTTGATGCACAAGCCCTTCTTAATGCAGTAAAGGTTTATCCGGGGCGTCCCATGATAAATTCCATATCAATGGAAACCCACGAAGGAACTACAAAAGCCGATTATGTTCTTGAAAAAACAGCATTTCATTCACCTGCCTACATTGCACTTGCAGCAGATGATGACGGTCCTGCTGTAACTGCTGAAAAAAAATATGAGATTGCTTCACAACTTGTCAAAACTGCGGCACGTTACAATATTCCCGCTTCTCAGCTTCTTATAGATATAAACGCTTTTCCCATAGGTTCTGAATCTGAAGAAGGAAGAAATTTTGCTGTTGAATCCTTGAATTCCATTGAAAAGATAAAGACCATAGATCCTGAAATTAAGACAACTATAGGTGTTAGCAACCTTACAAACGGTCTTGCAAAAAAGCCTTATATGAGAAAAGTGCTTACTTCTGTTTTTCTTGATGAAGGAAGAAAAAGAGGTCTTGATGCGGCAATAGTAAACCCGAATCACTATGTTCCTGTAAACAGCATTGATAAAAGTGATTACAAGCTTGCTGTTCAGGTAATACTTGAAAGAGATATGGATGCATACGCAGAGCTTGAAGATATTGCTCTTGTGAAAAAAGGAAAAACTGTTCAGAAAAAGTCTTCATACGAAGGCTTAAAGCCTGCAGAGATTGTGTCAGAAAAAATAAAAGACGGATACAAATCAAGAAAACAGGGCGAACTTGAATATAAGGGTAAAAAATATACTTATGCAGATTCCATAGTTCTTGATGCAGCTGCAGCTCTTGATGATGAAGACCCCCTTTCTTTTATAAATGATTACCTCATGGAAGCCATGAATATTCTCGGAGAGAGATTTGCAGGAGGAGAAGCATCTCTTCCACATCTTTTAAAAGCCGCTGATATTATGAAGGAGGTAATGAACTTCATAGAGTGGGTTATGAAAGATGGAGCAGGTGATGAATCAAAATCTGAATTTAAGGGAACAATAGTTCTTGGAACAATTTATCAGGATGTTCATTCCATAGGAAAGGATCTTACAAAAACCCTTTTTGAAAATTATGGATACAGGGTTGTTGATCTTGGTGTACAGGTTCCACTTGAAGATTATGTTGATGCAGCAGTAAGGGAAAATGCCGATGCTGTCGGAATGAGTGCACTGCTTGTTCAGACATCGAATCATATGCTTACTGTTGTTCAGATGATGAGGGAAAGAGGTGTTGATATCCCCGTATTCATAGGAGGAGCGCCTGTTAATGCAAAACATGCCGCATCTGTTGCCATGAGCGGCGCTGATTCTGTGGAAGATATCAAGCCCGATGTTTTTTACTGCCAGACTGCTATGGACAGTGTTAATGTCATAGGCCGTCTCCTTGGATCTAAGCGTGAAGAAACAATAGAAAAAAACAGAGAAGTTTTACTTTCAGCTGTTAAAGACAGCAAAAAATCGGGCAAAGATAAAGCAAAAGACCTTCCTGAAAGAAAAGTAAATTTTGATCACAGCTACGATATAAAGCCTTTTTCTCCTTTGGCAGAACAGGAGAAAATAACAAAGGTTAACATAAGAGAAAAAAATCTTTTCTTAATCAACTGGAAACATAAGCCTGAAGATATTAAAGATGAAAATAAGCTTGAGAGTGTAAAAAAAGATTTTAAATACTGGATGGAAAAAGCTGATTCTGAAAATATTATAACTCCGTCTTCTGTATCCGGTATTTTTCCATGCAGAAGAAAAAACAGCTCTATAGAGATCTTTGATCCTGAAAATCCGGGCAAGCTTCTTGAAACAATTGAAACAGAAATTGTAAGAACTTCTGATGATCAGTTCAGGGTATCCGACTTTATAAGCAGTGAAAAAGATTTTATAGGACTTCAGATAGTAACGGCAGGTAAAGACGCAGGAGAATATGTTACAAAGCTTTCGCAAAACGGAGATTCTGAAGGAGCCCATCTTTTAAACGGACTTGCCAACAGAGTTGCCGAAGATTTTGCATCAGACAAGCATAACGATTTAAGAAAAAAAGCAGGAGCAGAAAAAGGTGCAAGATACAGCCCCGGCTATCCCGGAATTCCAATTAAAGAGAATTTAAAGCTGTACAGACTTCTTGATGCTGGGAAAATAGGCATAGAGGTAACAGAATCAGGAGAGTTTATCCCCTCGTGTACAACTGCTGCTCTGGTCTGTTTTCATCCTGATGCAAAGCAGGGTTAGAAAAAATATTGTTTTTACTGCCTGTTCCGGTTTTTAAAAGATAGCCGGAGCAGGCTTTTTTTATTTCTATTTGAGTCGATCTTTCAGGTTAGTTCAAGTATCTGTGCAGAGTATTTAACTTTGGGCCTTGACATATTCCTTAACACCTTATTTATTAATCTAAAAAAACACAGGAAAAGAATATGTCAGAAAATTATCCGCAGATAACCGCATTAAAAACCGGAGAATTCTCAGTTAGATTTCATAAGCTCGGGAAAATGCCTTCATTTGAAAATATACCATGCTTTGTCTTTATTATTAAAGAGGAAGGTAGGTCTCCCATACTTGTAGACACAGGTTTTTCTCCATTTCACATTCCCGGAGTCGGGTCAGATTTTTCAATTGATCAAAGCTTTGAAGAGCTTTTAAAAGAACAGGGATATCTGCCTGAAGATATTAAAACAGTTATTCTTACACATCTTCACTGGGATCATACAGGAAACCTTCCTTTGTTTAAAAATGCAGAAATACTTGTAAATAAAGATGAAGTAAGAGGGCTTCTTCATCTGATGCCCAATGAAGAAACCTATTTTGTACCTGATTATTTCACAGGTTTAATGGACAGATTCAGACTCACAGAAAAAAGCTGCAGATTAAGTGAAAGTATTGAAATAATAAAAACAGGGTTTCACACCCACGGTCATCAGGTTGTAAAGGTAAATACCGGAGATAAAACAGTTGTTCTTGCAGGGGATGCTCCTTTTACTTCTTCAGATCTCTGGAAGAAAATTCCTGAAAAAGCATGGAAAATATACAAAGAAGGCCCTGGAGCCAAATTTTACTGGAAACCGGGAATACGAGAAAAAATAAGATCTTTTCTTGATAAAAGGGATGTTGCAAATAGAGCTCCCGAAGAAATGGGAGCACCTGCTTTCGGAAGAGATGAAAAATGGATTATAGCTCATGATAACAGCATTGATGAAAAGGCTGTGGTGTGATTTTGTAACTAAGAGCTGCAGAGTAATTGTAAATTAATCAGAGCTTGAAGAGTTAAATTTTACAACATTTCTCCAATCAATCGCACCTGTATCATCGCAAAATGATACTATGAATTCTTGAGTAAATTTATTTATTACTTTTGCATATTCTTCAAAAAATTCTTCATTTTTTTCTTTAGCTTTATGTCCTAATGGAATTATTATATCTTTATATAAGTTAGGGTCATCAGATATTAAGTGCCAAAATTTTTGCCCACAATATTTGAGATATTCGCCCTTATCTGGTTTTGAATCTTGTCCATAACAGCATCCATTTACTGCAATTACTCTAGGAGATGAGGTTTGATTTGTTCCAATTATTTTTTTTGCTTTACGGAAATTATCTTTCATCTTATTAATTTGACTAGAGTTTCCCCAGTTAGGGCCTGATTTGATAGATACTATATATCTTGCTTCATTTTTTTCAAACTCAAGGTCTATACCTTCTGCAGATGATTTATATCCTTTCAAAATATCATTACAAATAAATATTGCTAAGTTTTCAAGAAAAGTTCCAAATAAAGTTTCTTCTTGCGAAGAAAGATATGCTTCAAGAATATTTTCAATAAAGCCACTAGCAGTAGATATATTTTTTACTTTAAAAAGGTATGGATTTTTTCTTTTTATAACCTTTTGTAACTTTAAACTTTTTAATCTTTCTACTCTGTTTTTATGGAAAATCGAAATATTTTGTTCAACATATTTTATTATTTTTTTTTGAAGATCTGGGGTCATTTTTTTTTAACCTAAATTAAAAGTACTCTGAGTATATTTTGTTCTTTCATTAGCTAGACTACAATAATCACTAATAATTTCTACTCCTACTGAATTTCGATTAAGGTTTTGTGCAACCTCAAGAGTTGTTCCTGAACCAGAAAAGGGGTCAAGTACCCAGTCATTTTCTTTAGTAAAAAGTTGAATAAACCATTCTGGAAGAGCTCTGGGGAAAACTGCACTGTGTTTTTTATTATCACACTCAGTAGCAAAATGTAAAACGTTAGTAGGGTATGCCATGTCTCTTCCTATCCAGTTAGAAACATTTTTACCAAAGCCACTTTTAACTTTTGATTCATCCCTATTTAAATCAGTTTTACTTAATTTTTTTAATCGGTTTTTAGCCCAATCTCCCATAGGAACCATAACTTCTTCTTGATACATATTAAATTTTTTTGATTTGTTAAATTGTAAACATCTTTCCCAAGCGTCTCTAAATCTATTTGGCCATTTTCCTGGGAAACAATTTTTTTTATGCCAAACAAATTCTTCAGTCCAAAACCATCCTTGCTTCCGTAATTCAAGAATTAATTCTAATACATAGGTATGGCGTTCCCCTTGAACCACTTTTTCTTTTATATTCAGTATAAAAGTACCATCTGGTTTAAGTACTCGTAAAAATTGTTCTGTTTTTGGTGTGAACCAATCAACATATTCTGAAGGTTTAATTCCACCATATGTATTATTTCTACTGTCTGCATAGGGGGGAGAAGTAACAATTAAATCAAAAAAGTTTTCAGGATATTCTTTTAAAATATCCTGACAGTCTCCGTGTTCAATTTTAGTTTCGACTGTTTCCATATTTCCTCTATTAAAGATCCATGATTGATTCTAATATTTGTAAAAATATAATTATACTAAACATTAATATTATATTTTTACAAATATAATATTCTTGATACTAAGAAAAGTATATTTGTAGCTGAATAAAAACTGAAATTGGTAACTCTAATTTAAGATAATGGAGCTAAAAAAATATATAACAAGATTAGATTTATCACCCAACCATATCCATATCAGAAAAAGAACTAAGAATATAATCCTCTAAAAGCTTTGCATGGGGCGAAAGTTCAGGATTGCTTTTATGAAGAGTAATTTCTATTTCAGGAAGTTTTGGAAATCCCTGAATATGTTCAATTATTCTCATATCAGGCGACATTGAATGGAGTGTGGTTACAGTAACTGCAAGACCTGCAGAAACAGCTGCTCTTATTCCGGCAAGACTTCTGCTTGTAAATATTATTCTCCAGTTTTTTTCTGCACTACTGAGTGCTTCTATGGCCGCTTCTCTGAAAATGCAGCTTCCTGAAGGAAAAAGAGCAAGCGGCAGCGGATTTTCTTTTTCAAGGTAAGCTCCTCTTGCCTCCACCCATACAAGGGGTTCCCTTCTTACTACTTCTCCTCCGGGTGTATTGGGCTGTCTTGTGAGAATAGCAAGATCAAGCATTCCATTTTCAACCTCTTTTTTAAGATTTACGCTTAAATCACAGGTTATCTCAAGCTGAATTCCGGGATATCTTTTGCCAAAACCTGCAAGTACTCTTGGAAGATAATATGTTGCATATTCATCATGCATTCCTATTTTTATTGTTCCTGAAAGATTTTCATCTGAAAGTCTTTTTAAGGCCTCATCATTTATAGCAATGATTTTTTCGGCATAAAAATAGAGTTCTTCGCCTTCATCTGTAAGGGTTACAGATTTACTCGATCTTTTAAGAAGCCTTTTACCTGTTCTTTCTTCAAGCCTTCTTATCTGGGAGCTTATTGCAGACTGTGAAAGGCAGAGTCTTGTGCCGGCACCGGTAAAGTTTCTGCATTGAGCAACAGTTATAAATGTTCTCAAAAGCTCAATTTCAAGGTCTCTTATCAAGATCGATTTCCTTTCGTAATGTTTAACATTACAAATCATTGTTAGCCTTTAAAAAAAACAGGAGTTAAAAATACCTCCAGTTTGTCGGGTCTATTATGAATTAGCAGAACTGACTTGATGAATCAATTTTAATGTTAACCGGAGGTATTATGTTTAGAAAACTTACAGTTCTTATTGCAGCAGTTATGATTATGATCCCTGCATTGGGATTTGCAGGAGATAAAAAAGTAGATCTTTTATATGTTGAATGGGCAGAAACAGTTGCCAGTACAAATGTTATAAAAACAGTTCTTGAAGATCAGGGATATGATGTTGAAATTACTCCTGTGAGCGCCGCAGTTATGTGGACAGGAGTTGCATCGGGTGATTCAGACGGTTTTACAGGAGCATGGCTGCCTGTAACACATGGTGATTATCTCGATAAATTTAAAAACGAAGTAGAGCTTTTGGGAACAAACCTTTTGGGAGCAAAAATTGGTCTTGCTGTTCCTGAATACATGGATATCAGTTCTATTAAGGATTTGAAAACAAATCCGGAAGCTGTAAATAATAAAATAATAGGTATAGACCCTGGTGCAGGAATAATGGGCAAAACCGAAAAAGCTCTGAAAAAATACAAACTTGATGATATTGAGCTTGTTTCTTCAAGCGGGCCTATGATGACGGCTGATCTGAAAAACAAGTATGAGGAAAAAGAGCCTGTAGTAGTTACAGCCTGGACTCCGCACTGGATGTTCAGCAGATGGGATCTTAAATATCTTGAAGATCCCAAAAAGGTTTACGGAGAAACAGAATATATAGGAACAGTTGTAAGAAAAGGGCTTAAAAAAGATAAGCCGGAAGTATACAGGATTCTTGATAAATTTAACTGGACCCTTAAGGAATGCCAGCAGGTAATGCTCTGGGCAAGAAAAAATGACCCTGAAACTGCTGCTGCAAAATGGGTTAAGGAAAACCCGGACAGAGTTAAGACCTGGGTTAAGTAATTTACTCAATTTTAATGTCAGTTTAATCTCATTTGAATTAAACTGTTTTAATCAGGATAGATACCGTATTGGTTTCGGTTCTATTATAAAATCCTTTTAAAGGATATTTCATTGTCCTATTTGATGAGATGACAGGGATTTTAATTCCTGTCATCTTCATTGATCTCTTTCTTTTGTTTTTATATTTGAACTGTTTAAGCCTTTTTAAGTTTTCAGTGATGTATAAGTTTTGATTCTTCTTCAGATAAAATTTTTAAAATACTATTGTATATACTTGAATATTTAATGCTTATCTCTTTTTGAAAATCAGCTGGAAGCGAGTTTATTTCATGGCTTACTTTATTAAGTTTTTTTAAATATTCCATTCTAAGCAAATGGATGGCTTTGGCATGATCAGAAGCAGTGTTTCTGAAAATTTGTGATTTTTTGTAAATTCTGGAAACTGCTTCAGTATATATTCTGTCGAGTTTATCTGAAACTTTTTCTGCATTAAGCATCTGTCTTGTTATTACATAGAAATGATGTCCCATTACACTATGGCTTATAGCTTCTGCAAAAAGGGAAGGATTCTTTTTAAGAGTTTTAAATATAAATTTTAAGTATTCAAATCCATAAGGCTTGAAAGGCTGAAGAGTTATTGACATTAAAAAAGCCCTTATTTCATGGAGTCTTATTTTTCTTTGAATAAAAGCTGTATTATTAAGGTTTGATAAAAGATCATCACATCTTTTAAAATAGTTTTTCATTTTTGTGTCATAAATATGTTCCAGAACCTTTTTGTAGCCTTGTCTTAATTCAGGCTCATCCATTTTTGTTACAACGTTTGTAGAAAGAGAATGTGTATTACTGCCTGAACTGTCGCCTTTTATTCTTCCTTCTTTTTGAAGTCTGTCGAATAAAACTGTGCCGGGGAGTGCCTGAATAAGCCCTATCATTGCTTTAGGTATTCCGGAGTTCTGGATGAAGTCAATCTGTCTTTGGAAAATATCTTCTTTTTCTGAATCAAATCCAAGAATAAAACCTGCAGTAACTTCAAGACCGTGTTTTTGAATCTTTATAACTGAGTCGAGAAGATTCTCTTTAAGATTCTGGCTTTTTCCGGTTTCTGCAAGCGCTTCTTCAGAAGGCGTTTCTATGCCTATAAAAACCTGGTCAATTCCTGCTTCAGCCATTAAATCCATAAGTTTTTCATCTTCAGCCATGTTTATGCTTGCTTCAGTGTAAAGCTTGAACGGATGTCCGTGTTTTTTCTGCCAGTTTATAAGCTCAGGAAGAAGTTCGTTTTTAAGCCTTTTTTTATTTCCTATGAAGTTGTCATCAACAAGAAATACAGATTGTTTCCATCCGAGGCGGTATAGTTCATCAAGCTCTGCAAGAAGATTGGCAGCTGTTTTAAGCCTTGGCCTGTTTCCGTATTTAATCCAGATATCGCAGAATTCGCATCTAAAAGGGCATCCCCTTGAATACTGAATAGCCATAGATGCATATTTTTTAAGTTTGAGAAGATCAAATCTTGGTATTACCGATTCTTTCATATCAGGTTTTTCAATGCATCTGTATATTTTAGAGGCTTTATTTTGTTCAAGGTCTGATAAAAAATTTTCAAGAATATTTTCAGCTTCACCTGTCATAAAATAATCTGCAGGCTCGTTTTCATCATATGCTATTTCAGCATAAGGACCTCCCAAAACAGATATTCTGTCAAGGTCTCTGCACATTTTAAGAACTTCCTGCATTGACTCTTTTTGAACAATCATTGCTGAAACAAAAACAGCGTCCGAGTTTTTAATATCATTTTTCGTAAGCTTTTCTATATTCATATCAATAATTTTAATATTGTATTTATCCGGAATAATTGATGCGATTGTTGCAAGCCCAAGGGGGGGAAGCGCTGTTTTTCTGTTTATGAATTTAAGTGTGTGTATAAAACTCCAGTAAGTACTGGAAGGAATTTTCGGATAAACAAGAAGAATATTTTTTATGCTATTCATTTTGCCGCCTTTTTATTTTAATGCTTTGATGAGTTTGTTTGATTTTAAAATTATTGTAAACTCCTGGTTTTTAAATGCAATGAAAAAGCAGGAGTTTACAAAAGTTTTACTCAGGCAGGATTAAATAAGTCTTAATCTGTATAGAGTTTATATATAAATAATATGTTTACTTTTTTGAAAATTTTCTTGTTGGTCAGGCTTGAATTTCAGGTTTCAGGAAAGCATAAAATTGTGGTATATATTTTTTTCAGACCAAAAAATAATTAAAACAGTTGTTTAAAATCAGGAGATTCCATGAAAACCCTTGTAAAAAAAATATTCAAATTTTTTTTGTATTTTGCCGCTTTTCTGGTGATTATTGTTGCCGCGCTTTATTTATGCAGGAATATCATACTTGATGCGGTTATTGAAAAAGGTGGTGCAAAAGTTAACAAAGCAGCAGTTGATGTTTATGATGTAAACCTTGATATTTTTTCACAATCGGTTTCATGGTCAGCTTTTGAAGCTGCCGACAAAAATGATCCCTGGAAAAACCTCTTTGAAACAGGACAAACCGAATTCGGTTTTGAGATTATGCCTCTTACAGGAGGAAAAATTATTATAAGTTCAATGGTTTTAAACGATCTTCAGGCTGGAACAAAAAGAAAAACAAGCGGAAAACTCCCTGAAACAGAAAAAGTAAAAGAGACGGACTCTGATTCATGGGTTAAGGATTTTGCTGTAAAACAGCTTGAAAGGGAAAAAGAACAGATCCCGGTTTTAAATCCCGAGCTTTTTAAAGACTTTGAAAATACAGATAAAATTATACAAAAGCTTGATCTTGTGACCCCTCAAAAAGTTGAAGAAGCTGAAAAATATATTAATGAAAGAAAAGAGTTCTGGGAGAAGAAGTTTGAGCAGGAAGGCTATAAAAAACGAATAAAAGAGCTTGAAAAAGATTTTAAGGCTATATCTTTTGACAAAGACCAAAGTCCTGTTGAAACAGCAGAAAATATATCAAAAGTAAGAGATCTTCTTGATAAAGCTGAAAAGCTTAAAAAAGATATTGAAAATGACAAGGCACTTGCAAAAAAAGATATAAAAAAGATAAAAAATTACAGACAGAAGTTTCCTCAATGGATTAAGCAGGATTATGCAAAAGTAGAAAAAGCAGTAAGATTTGAAGGAGGCGATCTTAAAAAAATTCCTGAAATACTTTTCGGAAAACGTCTTGCAGAAATCGGTGAAAAGCTCTTTCAAATGATTGCTGATATAAGAAACAATGCCGGAAAAACTGTAGCAGATGAAAAGAAAACAGCAGAAAAAACCGACAAATATCCTCATCTTCCATCTGTATGGATAAAAAACACAGATTTTTCCATGAAGATTTCAGGCAGTAACTTGAAATCCTTAAGCGGAAATATAAAAAATATATCTTCTGATCAGAATAAAACAAAGCTTCCGATAACATTTACACTTGGCGGTCTTGATGAAAAATACGGTGATATTAATGCAAAAGGTGTCATAGATTACAGAAAAAATGCATCAGATATTAATGTCAGTCTTGATGTTAAAGATTTTCTGCTTGAAGATTTCCAAATTTCTTCTGCAGAGTTTTTTCCGCTTGTTATTAAAAAAGGAAGGCTTGATCTCAAATCAGATATTTTATCAAAGCCGGAGTTTCTTGAAGCTTCAGCTGATATTACAATAAAAGATCATAGTTTCAGTGAAAAGGATAAAGACCAGAGTTCTTCTGAATTTGCAGATCTTCTTTTAAATGCGCTCGAATCTGCCAAAGACTTAAATATAAAAGTGTTTGCAAAGTTAAGAGGAGAACAAAAAGATATTTCATTAAAAAGTTCTGTTGATTCACTTGTATCAGATCAGATCAGTTCATATCTTAGTCAAAAAGCAGATAAAGCAGCGGACAAGTTAAAAAAGAAACTTGATGAAAAGTTAATGCCTGAAAAACAGAAACTTTTTTCAAAATCTGGTGATGCAGGCGAGTTTATAATGGGAAATATCTCAGGTTATGAAAAAGATATAGAAAATAAAGAAAACAGAATTGAAAAAAAGAAAAAAGAGCTTGAAAAGAAAGCAGAAGACAAGCTTGAAAAAAAAGGTAAAGAGTTTCTTGATAAACTTAATCTGAAGTTTTAATTTAAGCCTTAATTTATTAAATCCCCGGATCAGGAACAGCAAATGCCATTATCCGGGGATTTTTTTATGCGCAGATTATTTTTGTGAACCGCAATTATGAACAGTAAGCTGCGGAAAAGGAATTTCCCAGTTATTCTGAGTCGAAGCTTCCACGCACCAGGATTGTATTTTTCTTTTTAATCTGCTGTATAATTCACCGGCTTCTCCTTTAAAATCTGCAATAACTACAAGATCAAGTGAAGATGAGCCTGCCTGTTCAAATTCTGTTCTGAGTAAAAGCAGAAATTCTTCAAAATTTTCCTCTTTCATTTTTAATCTTATATATTCTGTAATTTTTTCAGGAATAGCACCGGTTATATTATCCTGAAGACTGTAGCTTAAACCGAAGGTTACTTTTACCCTGAAACTGCCTGAAAGATTTAGTGGTGAAAGTGCAAGAAAATCGGAGGTGAGATATGTTTTGTGTGCTCCGCCTCTCATTTCAAGCTCAACCATTTCATGTGAAAGTGAAACAACTTTTCCCCTTATTCCGTCAGAAAGTATTACCCAGTCATTCTTACGGCAGGGAAACCATGGCTCTTTTCCTTCAACAGGCCTTGATATCATTTCAAGCATTTCTGCTATAGGTATTCTTAAGTGTATTCCAAGATCGGGATTCTCAAGTTTTGTATAAAAATTTATATCCCTTACAAACCAGGGCACTCCGAGATAATTTATTCTTTCACCTTCCCTGACAGGACCTATGTTGAGCATAAGTCTTCCCTGCATCCATAGCTTTGGTATGGTGTTTTTAAGACCCCATCCAAGGCCGAGAAGAAAAATAATTGTAAAACTTAGAAGCGTCCAGTCCTGGGCAATATAAAAAACAAGAATGATTGAAATAAGAACCGAACAAAAAGATATTATGCGAAATCCGAGTTCAAAAGCTTTTACATGAAAAGGTTTTGTTTCAGCATTAAATCCTTTGATTTTTTTTGCTGCAAAAGCGTATAAAAATCTAAGAATAAAAACTATGAGAATTGATACAATTACAGCAGTAAAAAGATAAAGACCCTTTGATTTAAAAAAGGCTTTAATCGATTCCTGGGTAGATTCAACAAAAGATTTTTCCTCACTTTCCATCTGATTAAGTTTATGTTGAGCAACCTTTATTCTGTTGGCAAGCTGAGCTTTTGTTCCCCTCCATTCCACCAGAAGTTTGTACAAAGAATCTTTTACACCCTGGCTTTCTGCGTCATCCATAAGCTCTTTTATATTTTTTACTGCACTTTCAGCCTGAACCAGCATTTTTTCAGAATTTTCAATTTTGTCCTGAAGATTCGATTTCTGTCTAGATTTTAGTGTAGCTCTTTTAAGTTCGTTTATACCCGGCTTTACAAGAGCCACTACTTCTTCTTTCCAGTCAAAACTTTCTTCTTTTTCTTCGGAAAAAAGGCTTATATCGACTCCTGTTGCTATTCTTTCAAAATCTTTATTTACTTCACTTAACTGTTTGTCGAGCTTATCAAGTTCCTGGGAAAGATTTTCCTTTTCTGTTTCCGAGGTAGACTGATCCAGCCTTTTTCTTTTGAGCTCAATTCTTTCTTTTATGCTTTGTTTGAGCTCTGCAAGTGATTTTAATATCTGAGTGGAAGGCTGGGAGCTGTGTTTTTCAGTTTTAATATCAAGATTTTCTGGCGGGCTAAGATCTTCAACAGCATATGCAGGAAAAAATGCTGTTAGTAAAAAGGATACAAAAATAATAATTATGGAAAGTTTTTTCATAGAATCTCCGAATTTTTTACAGGTATGAACACTACTTTTAAAAATTACATAAATAGAAAAATAATTATATAAATCTTTTTTCTTTAGATATTAATTTATATGTTAAAAAAACTAAATAACAAAAAGAAGTAGAATTTATGCTAAGACATTCGGGTCATTTTAGTCAAATAACAAATAATTGACTAAATTTCTA
>Ga0136557_1000929_pt1 | contig 20591 bp, 18 predicted proteins | sample AntRauTorckE6832_FD_104796 | JGI IMG/M metagenome (GOLD analysis project Ga0136557, IMG submission 104796) | Saline lake microbial communities from Rauer Islands, Antarctica - Metagenome Torckler E6 #832 | ecosystem: Environmental > Aquatic > Non-marine Saline and Alkaline > Saline | place...
CAGCAAATTCGGGAGGAGGAAAGGAAATTCTTGAAGTAAGTTCAAAAACAGGCATCAGCTCTTTTTATAGGCAAAAGTAAATTTATTATTTCTGCAGCCTACAGTAACTTTACCGCCTTTTGATATTTCACCGAATAAAATTTCATCAACCATTTTATCCTTAATCTCAGACTGTATAACTCTTGCAAGAGGCCTTGCCCCGTAATCTTTATCATAGCCTTTTTCTGCAAGAAGTTCTTTGGCTTTTTTAGTAACCTTTACCTCAATCTTCTTTTCTTTAAGCTGAGCCGACATTTCGTTTACAAATTTGTCAACAATCTTAATCATTACACCCTTATCAAGCGGGTTAAAATATACTATCTCATCAAGCCTGTTCCTGAATTCAGGCGGAAACAGTTTATCAAGAGCAGTCTTACCTTTGGAAAGAGCATCATCTTTTCCATTTCCAAAACCTATCGATTTTGAAACCATTTCTCTTGCACCTGCATTGGAAGTCATCATCAAAACAACATTTCTAAAATCGGCATGCCTGCCGTTATTGTCTGTAAGCCTTCCGTAGTCCATAACCTGAAGCAGTATATTAAAAATATCAGGATGAGCCTTTTCAATTTCATCAAGAAGAATAACAGTATGAGGATTTTTTCTTACTGAATCTGTCAAAAGACCGCCCTGTTCAAAACCTACATATCCGGGAGGAGCTCCTATAAGTCTTGCAACAGAATGTTTTTCCATGTACTCAGACATATCAAATCTCAAAAAATGAATGCCCAGAATTTCAGAAACCTGTTTTGCAAGCTCTGTTTTACCTACACCTGTCGGGCCAGTAAAAAGAAAAGAGCCTATAGGTTTTTCCACAGATCTTAAACCCGCTTTTGATCTTTTAATTGCAGATGTAACAATTTCTACTGCATGATCCTGGCCGTAAAGATATTTTTTTATGCCGGCCTCAAGCTTTGCAAGCTTGTTCTTGTCTGTTCCGGTCATCTGCTGAAGAGGGACTTTAGCCATACCTGAAATAACATTTGTTATCTCTTTTTCGCCTACAGATATTTTCTTCTTATCAGACAGAGCAATCATTGCACCTACTTCGTCAATAACATCAATTGCCTTGTCAGGCAGATATCTTTCATTGAGATGTCTTAATGAAAGCCTTACAGCCGATTCAATTGCATCATCTCCGTATTTAATCTTGTGAAAGTCTTCATATCTTTGCTTAAGACCTTTTAAAATATCTATTGCCTCATCTTCTGTAGGCTCATTTATATCGATTTTTTCAAACCTTCTTGAAAGGGCTCTGTCTTTTTCAAAATGGTTTTTAAATTCTTCATGTGTTGTAGAACCTATGCATCTGAAATTTCCGCTTGTAAGCGAAGGCTTTAAAATATTTGAAGCATCCATGGAACCTGAATTTGTAGCACCGGCTCCAACTATTGTATGGATTTCATCAATAAACAAAATAGCATTATCAATACTTTCAAGCTCTTTTAATACTTTTTTCAGTCTTTGCTCAAAATCGCCCCTGAATTTAGTTCCTGCAAGAAGTGACCCGAGATCAAGAGCATAAATTTTTGCGTTCATCAGCTTATCAGGTACATCACCTTCAAAAATCTTCTGGGCAAGACCTTCTGCAACTGCAGTTTTACCAACTCCGGGATCGCCTACAAAAACAGGATTATTTTTTCTTCTCCTGCATAAAACCTGCATCGATCGGCTTACTTCATTGGAGCGGCCTATCAAAGGATCTATTTTTCCGCTTGCAGCCTTTTCAATCATATCGACTGTATACTGAGCAAGAGCTGTATTTTCTGCTTTATCATCCTGCTCCACAGCACCGGAGTCAAAGCCGAAACTGCTCTTTTTATAAGCCTCACCACCTTGGCCGTGGGAGATATAATTTAGAATATCCATTCTTTTTATGCTCTCTTTTTTAAGAAAAAAGGTTGCGTGAGAATGTTCTTCTTCAAAAATTGAAACAATTATATCGCCCACATTAATAGTCTGTTTTTCAGCAGCTTTTGCATGATTAACAGCTCTTTGGATAACTCTTTGAAAACCTATTGTCTGCTGAAGAACATAATTGGAATCTTCAGGCATACTTTCCAGGTGTTCATCAAAATATGTTTTTAAGTCAGATTTTAAAACCTGAACGTTTCCTCCGCATGATTCTATAATCTCTATGCCATAAGCATCATGAAGTATTGCAAACAATACGTGCTCAACGCATACGTATTCATGCCTTCTTTTTTTTGCTTCTCTTACAGCAAAACCGAGTGTTGCGCTTAATTCCTTGCTTATCATTATTATGCCTTCTCCATTGAACTTTTTAATGGAAATCCGTTGCTCCTGGCAAGGGATGTTACTGTCTCTACTTTGGTTTCGGCCAGCTCAAAAGGATATACTCCGCATATACCGACACCTTTTTTATGAACATTGAGCATAATCTGCTCTGCTTCAGACTCAGACTTGTAAAAAACACTTATAAGAACATCAATAACAAAGTCCATAGTAGTATAATCGTCATTATGCAGAAGTACTTTATATAAAGGAGGCTCCTTAGTTTTATCCGAGATGTCAGATACAACCTCCTGATCTGTACCCGGATTAAGTATAGCCATAGTTAATCCTCCCTAAAGCCGTTTCTTTTAATTATCGTAAACATTAAAATAATATTAATCAAGAGTCTATGCTCCGCAGCATTTTTTATATTTTTTCCCGCTTCCGCACGGGCAAGGATCATTTCTTCCTGTTTTAGGCTCTGAACGCTTTACAGTTTTTGGGTTTTGTGAACCTTCATCACCCCTGGAAAAAACCATTTCATCTTCCGGAACTTCTGAAAAAAGAGGCTTTTTTTCTTCTTCAAATCCTCTTTCTACTTCTATCCTGAATAAAATATTTATAATTTCATCTTTAATTTTCTCTATCATGTTCTGGAACATGATAAAACCTTCACGCTTGTATATAATAAGAGGATTTTGCTGTGCATAACCTCTTAAACCTATACCCTCTTTTAGATGATCCATATTAAGAAGATGATCCTTCCAGAATGTATCAACAGTCTGGAGCATTATAAAATGTTCAAGATCTCTCATATTTGAGGAGCCTATCATTTCTTCCTTTTTTTCATATTCCTGCTCGCATTTTTCATAGATAAAATCTTTGATTTCATCTTCAGGCATATTTTCAACTTCAGATTCAGGAGGTTCTAAAACATCAAGACTGAGGTTTTTCTTAATTTTTTCTGCAAGGTATTCCCAGCCGTATTCCCTTGTTTTATCTTCCTGTCTGGACAGAACAAAATCAGCAGCAATTTCCTGTGACCGGCTTTCCATCATTTCAAGAATTTTTCTCTTAAGATCAGAGTGGCTTAAAGCTTCTTTTCTTTCTCTGTAAATAACTTCTCTCTGGGCGTTCATTACATCATCATATTCGAGGAGATGCTTTCTGATATCAAAGTTATGGCCTTCAACCTTTTTCTGAGCATTTTCTATGGCTCTGGAAATCATTCCGTGTTCAATAGTTTCGCCTTCCTGCATACCAAGACGGTCCATAACTTTTGTGATTCTTTCTCCGCCGAAAATTCTCAAAAGATCATCATCAAGGGAAAGATAAAATTTTGAAGAACCCGGATCTCCCTGACGTCCTGAACGCCCGCGAAGCTGGTTATCGATCCTTCTTGATTCATGTCTTTCAGTACCAAGTATATGAAGACCTCCAAGATCTGTAACGCCTTCTCCAAGAACAATATCTGTTCCTCGGCCTGCCATGTTAGTGGCAATTGTTACAGCTTTTTTCTGACCTGCCATGGCAATAATTTCAGCTTCTTTTTCATGATGTTTAGCATTGAGGACTTCATGGGGTACCCCCCTTTTTTTAAGCATTCTGCTGAAATATTCTGAAACATCAATTGAGATTGTACCTACAAGAACGGGCTGTCCTCTTTTATAACATTCAGCAATTTCATTTATTGCAGCATCATATTTTTCTTTTTTTGTCTTGTATATTGCATCGGGATAATCTTTTCTTATCAAAGGCTTGTTTGTGGGAATAACAATAACTTCAAGCCCGTATATTTCAGCAAATTCCTGTGCTTCTGTTTCTGCTGTACCTGTCATACCGCTCAGTTTATTGTACATTCTGAAATAATTCTGAAAAGTAATTGAAGCAAGGGTCTGGTTTTCATTTTCAATTACAGCATTTTCTTTGGCTTCAAGAGCCTGATGAAGACCTTCACTGAAACGTCTGCCGGGCATAAGACGCCCTGTAAATTCATCAACAATTATTACCTGATTATCCTGTACAATATAGTCTATATCTTTTGTAAATATGGAATGTGCTTTAAGAGCCTGATTAATATGGTGAAGATTTTCTATATTATGAGGATCGTAAATATTTTTTACATCAAGTTCATTTTCAACCTTTGCAACACCTTCTTCTGTTAAAAGAACATTTTTATCTTTTTCATCAACAGTATAATCAATATCTTTTTTTAATTTTCTTACAACTTCATCAGCACGCTTATAAAGTTCTGTAGATTTTTCGGCAGGCCCTGAAATAATAAGAGGAGTTCTTGCTTCATCAATTAAAATAGAGTCAACCTCGTCGACTATGGCAAAATTAAGTTCACGCTGCACAAGATCTTCGCTTCTGAACTTCATGTTGTCTCTTAAATAATCAAACCCGAACTCATTGTTTGTTCCGTAAACTATATCACAATTATATGCGTCTTTTCTCTCCTGATCACCTATTCCCTGAACAATTACACCTACAGTGAGGCCGAGAAATTTATAGAGCTTACCCATCCATTCAGCGTCCCTTGAAGCAAGGTAGTCGTTTACAGTAATTACATGGGCACCTTTACCTGTAATCGCATTAAGGTAAACCGGAAGAGTAGCTACAAGAGTTTTACCCTCACCTGTTTTCATTTCCGCAATATTGCCTTCATTAAGCACAACACCGCCTACTATCTGGCAGTCAAAATGCCTCATCTCAAGAATTCTTTTTGAAGCTTCCCTTACATTGGCAAAAGCTTCAGGCATTAAAGATTCAAGGTCTTCTCCATCCTGATATCTTTTTTTAAATTCATCTGTCTTATTTCTAAGCTCATCATCTGAAAGATTTTCAAATTCGGGCTCAATCAAATTTACCTTTTCAACTACTTTTTCTATTCTTTTTAGCTCTCTGTCGTTCCTGGTTCCAAATATAGATTTGAATAAACTCGTAATCATTTTTATTCCTTGTTAAATTTTTATGATTATTAAATTATAAAACTAATTTAAATTTTTTCAACATCAGGGCTTTGCATATCATATTTTCTTAATTTTGAGGATCAGTTAAAAAATAAAAAAAATGCTAAGGACTTCTCAGAAGAAATTAAGGTTAAGCAGGAATATAAACCAGGGAGATTTAATCTTTTAAAAATATTTATTTCATAAATAAAAAATACAACCCAGGTAAAAAACCCCCCTTAAATTGTTTTAAGGGGGGTTTATATTTTGTATTTTATACATTTAATCAAGTATATATTTCTGAGGATTTACAGGCCTGCCGTTTACAAAAATTGCATAATGAAGATGAGGCCCTGTACTTCTCCCTGTATTCCCCATTTCAGCAATTTTATCGCCTCTTTTAATTTTTTGACCCTTTTTTACATTATATTTACTGAGATGACCGTACTTGGTTATAATTCCATGTCCATGATCAACCATAACAGCTTTACCAAGAAGACCTCTTCTGCCTACATCAGAGACTGTACCGTCTGCAGGAGAAATAATTGATGTCCCGTGCCTGTTGGCAATATCATAACCTTCATGAAATTCTTTTTTACCTGTAAAAGGTGAGTCGCGGTATCCGAATCCTGAAGTAAGCCAGCCCTTAACCGGTCGTATGGAAGGAGTGGATGCTAAAAGACTTCGTTTTGCCTCAAGTGAAGTAAGAAGATCTTCAAGGCTTTGTGCTTTTTCATCCGATGCACTCTTGAAAGTATCAACCCTGTCGTTTATTCCCCTGACAAGTGAACTGTGGGATTCATCAAGGCCGATTCTTGAATCAAGAGGTTCAGGCATAACACCTCCGATACCAAAAACGCTTTTCTCATCGGAGCTGCCTCTTTTCTTATCAAGATCGGCAATAATTCTTATTTTATCTTCAAGCTGATCAATCTGTACAAGATGATCTCTTATAGAATTTAATTCTTCTGCAAAGGAATGAAGCCTTGATCTTTGGGCTTGAATAAGCTTATTTTTTCGGTCAAGCTCATTTTTGGCCTGCTTAAGCCTGGTATCAGAACTTTTTACAGAGACATAATCATAAACAAAAAATAATGAAACAGAAACACAAACAAAACATAGAAAAAAAACTGTATAAACAAGTTTTTTAGGAACAGATAATGTCCTGATTTTTCCGCCGTTTATAAAATTTATAATATATTTTTCCGCCATAACTTTTCTTTATATTTTTGTTAATGTTTATAACTGCTTATACATAAATTTAATTACCATATACCACTAATAAAAGTCAATTTAAACACAGTTTAAAGTTCTATGATTTTCTATATTTCATAGATTCAAGAGTATTTTTCATGAGCATTGCAATCGTCATCGGCCCAACTCCACCCGGAACAGGAGTAATCCAACCGGCAATTTTTTTTATCTCATCAAAATCTACATCCCCCTTCAGTACAGGGATTGTCCGACCTGTCTTTTCACTTATTTTTTCTCCTACTCTGTTTACTCCTACATCAATTACGCAAGCACCTTTTTTGATCCACTCAGGTTTTACAAGACCAGGTACACCTGCTGCAACAATTAAAATATCGGCTCTTAAGCAATGTGACTTTAAGTCTTTTGTTGCTGTATGCACAACAGTTACAGTGGAATTTGCACCTTCGCCCTTCTGAAGCATCATATTGGCAACAGGTTTCCCTACTATATTGGAACGCCCTACAACAACAACCTCAGCCCCTTTGGTTTCAACCCCTGCTCTTTTTATCATTTCTATAATTCCTGCAGGAGTGCAGGGAGGAAATTTAACATTTTTTCCGATTATAAGCTTCCCTACATTAATAGGATGAAAACCGTCAACATCCTTATCAGGATCAATTGCATAAAGAACTTTTTCTTCATTTATATGCTTTGGCAAAGGCAACTGAACAAGTATCCCGTCTATAGATTCATCATTATTATATTTCTCTATCAGGTCAAGAAGTTCTTTTTCAGCTACATCTTCATTAAGATTTTCCTGAATCTCTTTAAACCCCAATCTTTCTGCTGTTTTCATTTTAAGAGTAACATACGAAACCGATGCCGGATTATTTCCGGCCAGTATAGTTACAAGGCCCGGTGGCCTGCCATACTTCCCCATCAAAACACTTGTCTCATCTTTTACTTCTTCAAGTATTGACTCTCTTAATTGGGTACCGCTTATAATCTGTGCTTCCATTTTTATATCCTTTTTTCATTACAAAAAATTTCTAATTTTAATTTAAGCTTTATTAAAATCACATTTTAAACAGGATAAGCTGCATTTCTCAGCCCTTCTGCTTCGTCAACCCCAAACATTATATTCATATTCTGAACAGCCTGTCCTGATGCCCCTTTAACAAGATTGTCTATTGCAGAAACAACAATAATTCTTTTGGAATTTTTGTCATATTTAAGATTAATATCGCAATAGTTTGTGCCTGCAACATTTTTAATATCCGGCATTTCTTCTCCTGGCAGAACTCTTACAAACTTTGAATCTTTATAAAATGTTTTCAGAAAATTTCTTAAGCTGCTTTCATCTGCTTTTTTATCAGTTTTCATATATATAGTAGCAAGCATACCTCTTACAACCGGAATAAGGTGCGGAGTAAAAGAAACAAATGAATCACTGCCTGTAACTTCACTTATTTTTTCTTCAATCTCCGGTCTGTGCCTGTGGGATGCAACTTTGTAGGCCTTAAAACCTTCGTCTAATTCGCAGAAATGAGTCATTCTTGACAATCCCCGGCCTGCCCCGCTTGCCCCTGATTTTGCATCTATTATAATATCATCAGGTAATACAAGTCCTGATTCTAAAAAAGGAAGAATTGCAAGAAGACTACAGGTAGGATAACATCCCGGATTTCCTACAAGAATACTGTTTTTTATTTTTTCACGATATAATTCCGAAAGTCCGTAAACCGATTTATCAATATAGTTTTTTGATTTATGCTCACAATAGTACTCTTCATACTCTTTTACGGAGTTGAACCTGAAATCTGCTGACAAATCTACCACTTTTACATTCTTATCCAGAAGATCGGGTATAATTTCCATTGGTATTTTGTGAGGAAGAGCTGTAAATACAACATCGCATTTCTCAGCTGCCTTTTTTGGATCAAACTCTTCAATAACCGTGTCTGCAATTTTTCTGAAAGACGGGTATATATCAGAGTATATTTTACCGTGATATTGCCTTGAAGTTAAAAGAGTGATTTCTGCATTTTTATGAAAAGTTAAAAATCTTACAAGCTCTGCTCCGGTATATCCTGTTGCTCCTATTATGCCTGCCCTTATCATTTCAGCTCCCTGTATTAATAAGCTTTGTGAATATTTTTATTATCTCAGCAAATCAAATTTTTCTATATCAGATTATTTAATCTTTCAAAATATGTTTTTCCTGTTTTAAAATATCGATCAAATAATTTCTGTGTGTAGCCGCTATTTTAAACTTTGATGAAAAATAAAGATTAAAGAAAAATTGTGTTGTTGCTCTGCACGCTTTTAAAAATATATAATTATGTTGCAGATGCGAAAATATAAAAATTTTATGTTCTAAAACACTGAATTCAGAAAAGCCCGTATTTTCAGGATTCAACTTATTTCTTCGGTGCAATATTAATATAATATCCGCAAAAAGGTTAATCGTAATTATTCGGAATTACATCTTAATATTTTTTTGTGCGTTGCAAAAAAATATCTTGACATGTTTAATATTTAGATTACAATTATGTTAAAGTTTTAAATTAATAATATAACTTTTTACATATCAAAACCTACCTAAGGAGGTATTTTTATGAAGACTATGGAACCTACAAAAATTGTACAGCAGATGTTCGATTTCCAGAAAACAGCTTTTGAAAATAGCTACAATGCTATGACAATGTTTCAGTCTCAGACTGAAAAAATGGCTGAATCAATGCTTTCTAAAAACTCTATGTTACCTGAAGAAAGCCAGAAAATGATTAATGAGTGGATGCTTGCTGCAAAAAAAGGCAGAGAAGAATTCAAAAAATCCATTGATGATAATTTCTCAAAAATGGAAGAATTCTTTACCTCAGCAGCAAAGAATGCAAAAGCAGCAACAGGTAAAGCAGACTCTAAGTAATTTTTAGTTTAAGCCCGGTTTTCCGGGCTTTTATTAATTTATCAATATTTCAATATACAGGTAAATCATATGAACCAATCAGAAATGCTGAAAAATATACTCGGATGGTACAAAAGCTCCCTTGAAAACTCAATCAATGTTATTGAAATGTATCAGGACCAGGCACAAAACCTTACTAAATCTTTTATAGAAAGTTCTAACATGCCTGATGAAGCTAAAAATACTATAGAAGAATGGTTTGCTTATATGCAGCAAAGTCAGGTTGATTTCAAAGAGTCCATGGAAACAGGGCTTAATCAGCTTGAAACATATCTTGTATCTCTTGTTCCAAAAGACTGATTTTTTTGAACAGATTCAGATTAACTGCATTTTTAAAAAATTAAATTTAATCTAAAAATACTAATAGTATTTAAGGTTGAATTTTTATTTTTTTCGATAGAACCTGAAAATCACTGATTTCTTAGATTTCAGTAACAATGATGAGCAAAAAAACTAAACTTGAAAACCCTGGACAACCAAACAATCACAGATAATTAACGCCTTATTTTTCAATCAGTTTTTTGCTCGTACACATAATGCAATATAAAATAATAAAAGAGGTTATTATGGCTCAGAATTCAAAAAAAACTGATTTATTTTCAGGATTTAATTTTTTCAATACAGACTTTTCAAATTTTTTCCCTTCAACAGATCTGAATGAAATGATGTCTTCAAGCATGAAAATGATGGAAGATGCAACTAAAATTTCACAGGAATTTATGGCGAAAAGCCTCAACCCTTCTGAATTTTTTAATTTTTTTGGAAACTCAGCCGGTTTAATGACATCTTCTTATTCCGACTATATTGAAATGTTTGGCTTTATTTCAAAGGATTCATATGATCAGCTTATTGAAAAATATAATGAGCTTCAAAAAGAAATAACAAACAAAAAAAGACAGGTAACACAAAAAGATAACAAGATTAAAGACCAGGATAAAAAGATCAATACCCTTGAAAAAAAGGTTGAAGCTTCAGATAAAAAGATAAAAGATCTTGAAAATGAAATTGCTGCAGAAAAAATTAATAAAACAACCAGTCAGGGAAATTCTTCTAAAACAAAAGCTTCCTGATTTTCAACAAAACTGTTTAATTAATCTGTATACAGCTTAATTAGTATTTGGCCGAAAACTAGAATTTTTTGTTCAGTTTAAGGCAGATGAAAAATTTAACCCCAGGAATACTGAAGTATTTTGAGGATTAAATTTTGATTCTAACGAAGAATTGGGCAAAAAAGGCAGTTTTCGTTCAGCAACTAATTAATTTTTTTTACATAAATGGAGATGCATCTTTTAAACCGGATCATTCTCCATTTTTTTGTATTCAGAATCTTTTCGCTTAATTAAATTTTCATATTGAGGTTTAAACTTTATAATACTCCTGATATAAAAAAAAATTTAAAAGGAGGTATAAAGTTGAAAATAGGAAATTATTCAGTTCACCCAATTTCATGGTCAGATTTCAGTCTTGACGGAGGAGCAATGTTCGGGGTGGTACCAAAACCGCTCTGGTCTGAAAAAATTGTTCCCTATGATGATAATTCAATCCCAATGAAAGCCAAAGGTCTTCTTCTTAAAGGAGATAACAATAAAAATATTCTTATTGATCTTGGCATCGGTACAAAAGAAAATGAAAAATTTATAAAAAGATATAGATGCTCAAATATAAAATCACCAGAACAAGCTCTGGAAAAAGTTAACCTAAAACCTGAACAGATTACTGATGTTATTTTAACTCATCTTCATTTTGATCATTCAGGAGGTGCAACAGTTCTCGAAAAAAGTGAACCTGTCCCTGCTTTTAAAAATGCAAAATATTATATCAGCGAAAATCAATGGGAAAATGCCCTGTCAAAAGATGCCAGAGACAATCCGAGTTTTTTTGAAAAAAATTTTCTTCCCCTTGAAAAAAACAACCAGGTTGTTTTTACCAGTGAAAAATCAGGAGATTTCTCAGAAAACATAAAACTTATTTTTACAAACGGTCATACTCCTGGTCAGCAGCACCCTCTTATATACGACGAAAAGACCACTCTTTTTTACTGCGGAGATATTTTCCCTACTTCAGCACATCTTATGCCCAGATGGGTTATGGCTTTTGACAATTTCCCTGAAACATCCATGAATGAAAAAAAGCAGCTTCTTGAAAAAGCTGCTCATGAAAACTGGATATTGTTTTTTGAACATGATCCGTATAATGATGCATGTACAATTGAGAAAAAAAATAACAGGTTTAATATATCAGAATATATTGAACTGGAATAATAAAAAAGAATTATACATTAAAAATATAAAAAAAGCCGGAGATCTTTTAAATTTCCGGCTTTATCTTTTTATTAATCAGTGATTAGCCGAAAACCAGAATTTTTTGTTCAGTTACGGCAGATGAAAAATTTAACCACAGGAATACCGGAGTATTTTGAAGCTTAAATTTTGATTCTAACTTAAGAACCGGGCAAAAAAGGCAGTTTTCGTTCAGCAACTAATTATATAATTTTTACTGAAGGCAGCATTTCTTAAATTTTTTCCCGCTTCCGCATGGACAGGGATCATTTCTTCCTGTTTTGGGCATTTCTCTTACAAATGTTTCAGGTTTTACAGGTTCACCATCATAAAAATACCATTTTTCGTCAACTTTTTTAAAAACAGCCATTTCATGGTGAGTCTGGGTTTCCAGATCTTCCCTGAATCTTACCTGAAATTCTATGAAACCCTCATCATCTGTTTCAAGACCTTTTTTCACACTTATTATATTAAGACCGTGCCACTCAGCTTCTGAAGCCCATTTAGCAGCTGCTTTCTGATCATGCTGATTTTTCTGGTCAGGGTGAGTTGTTTCATAAATATAGTCGATCTCTTTGAGAGTGTAAGCTGTATATCTTGATCTTAAAAGAGCTTCAGCAGTTGTAGGAGTCTTATCTCCTTTAATAAAAGGCCCGCAGCATTGTTCATAACTTTCATCGCTCCCGCATGGACATAACGACATTTCAAAACTCCTTGTAATAATTTAAAAGTTTATAATGATATTTTTTTAGTTTTTCTGTTAAAGACTTTTAGCATCAGAAAAACAGATATAATCATTTACAATTCAAACGGTGTAAGGCTTTCATAACCGTCTTTTGTAACCACAACCGTCTGTTCAAACTGGGCAGACAAAGATCCGTCCCTGGTTACTGCAGTCCAGCCGTCATCCAGAATATCAACCTCTTTTTTCCCAAAATTAAGCATTGGCTCAATTGTAAACGTCATATTTTCGATCAAAGGAACTCCGGTTCCACGCCTGCCGAAATGTAGTATTTGAGGCGGTTCATGAAAATCAAGACCAACCCCGTGTCCTACAAATTCACGAACTACAGAACATCCAAGACTTTCAGCATAACGCTGAATTGAATAGCCTATATCTCCTGTTGTTGCTCCGGGTTTGACCGCTTCCATTCCTTTTTTAAGTGATTCTTTGCAGTTTTCAACAAGAATTCTTGCTTCCCTGGAAGGTTCTCCTGAAAAATAAGTATAATTAGCATCAGCGTAAAATCCGTTTAAAATAGAAGTTATATCAACATTTACAATATCACCGTCTTTTATAACTGTATTGCCAGGGATTCCATGACAAACAACCTCATTAAGTGAAACACATACGCTTTTTGGAAAACCGCGGTAATTTAAAGGAGCCGGGGTTGCACCATGATCAAGTGTAAACTCATGCACAAGTGTATTAATATCATCAGTTGTAATCCCGGGTCTTAAAATCTTTTCAACCTCTTTATGAGTCTCCATTACAAGAGCCCCTGCCTTTCGAATTCCATCAATCTCTTCAGGCGTTTTGATTCTGATTCCGTATTTTTTCAGATAATATGAATCCATATCTTTTTTAGTGCTTACTTTTTTCATACAGCACTTCTTATATTTAATACCGCTGCCGCATGGACACGGATCATTTCTTCCTATCTTTATTTTTGATTCTTTGTTTTTCAAAACTTAATATCTTTCTTTTTTTTATTATATTTGTTAATTTTCTTTCAACTGAAAATATCCTTATATAAATTTGAAGTCAATCAAATATCAATAATTCATAAGGAGGATTAATGGAACTTAAAGGAAAAAAAGCCGCAGTTTTTGTTGAGGAGCAGTTTAATGACCAGGAATTCTGGTATCCTTACTTCAGACTTATCGAAGCAGGAGCCCAGACAGTGGTTTGCGGCAGCGGCAGAAGTTCAGTTTTTACAGGTAAAGCAGGAACCCAGGCAAAAGCAGATACTGATGCTTCATCTTTGAATGCAGATGATTATGATATATTAATTATCCCCGGCGGATTTGCTCCCGATTTTATGAGAAGAAACAAAGAAATGGTAAATTTTGTTTCTGAAATGGACAAAAAAAAGAAAATTATAGCATCAATCTGCCACGGAGGCTGGATGCTTGTATCAGCAAAAATACTGAATGGAAGAAAGGCAACTTCTTTTTTCGGAATTCAGGACGATATGATAAACGCAGGTGCAAAATGGACAGACGAAGAAGTTGTAGAAGATGATAATCTGATTACAAGCAGAACTCCTGATGATCTTCCTGCATTCATGAGAACAGTAATAGGAAAATTCAGAAACTGATTAAAATGACTGATGAAAATTACCCTGAACACCATCTTGACTACAGGCCGCCTCTTAGTGCCATAGATCTTGGTAAAGTTGTATACAACGGAACATATGCAGAGATATACAATTATGCAAGAGATGAATACATGAGAAGTATAGGCTATCCGTATTCCAAATTTTTAAATGAAGACAAAAAAAATTTTGCAGTAATTGAAATGAATGTAAAATTCAGAAAGCCTCTGCACTATGATGAAGAAACTGTAATTGTTTCAAAGGTAGAAAAAATTGGAACAAAAAGCATTGTTTTCGATCAGAAAATTTATAAAGAGAATATGCAGGTCCTTTGCAACGAAGCAAAATTTGTAATGGTCTGCATAGGACTTTCATTTAAATCTGAAAAAATCCCCGAAGTATTAAAAAATGCTTTTAAAAATGGGCCTGTAAAATAAAAATAAAATCCCTGGTTCAGGTTGAGCCTGAATCAGGGATTTTATCTGAATCTTTCTTATCGCAAATACCTTTTTATTATACAACCCGACTTGTAAAAAAATATTTTTTAATCTTGAAAAAAATTAGCGGCAAAATCAAGATCTTCAGGAACAGTTATTTTAATATTTTCTCTGTCTCCCTGAATAACTCTTACATCAAAACCGAAATGCTCAAGAAGCTGTGAATCATCCGTTGCTTTTATTTTCTGCTCCAAAGCTTTTAAATGAAGTGATTTAATAATTTTTGTTTTAAAAGCCTGGGGGGTCTGGGCAAGATATATATTATCTCTTGGTACAGTTTTTTTAATAAAACCGTTTTCATCTGCATGTTTTATTGTTTCAAAAACAGGCTGGCATAAAACAGCACCTGAACTGCCATTCATGCATGATTTTATAAGCTCTGAAATCTTTTCCTTTTTTACAAAAGGCCTGACTCCATCGTGTATAAGAACAATACTGCTTGATTTATTTAACTGATCAAGACCGTTCCTGACAGAATCCTGTCTTTCAACTCCGCCTTGAGTTATTTTGATTTCTTTTTCAAGATTAAGATTGTCTGATATTTCTTTTGTAAACTGATCTATTTCTGATTTTGGAAGGACAACTATAATTTCATTTATTTCCGGCACCAGATCAAAGAGTTTTAAGGTATAGAATAAAACAGGCTGGCCGTGAACAGGCAAAAACTGTTTTGGAACAGAGCTTTTCATCCTTTTACCCATTCCGCCTGCCACAATAACAGAACTGACAAAAGTCATATCCGGTTACTCTCTTAAATACTCAAGTTCTTTTGGAAGGGGGATACCTTTGCCCATGGAATCTTCGCCGTAGTTTACACGTGCTAGAACCTCAATATCATTAAGCGCTCTTGTATCACCTTCAAAAACAACCGTTTTAATATTTTCTTTCTGAATTTTACCTCCGGCCCACTGAATATCAAGAACACTGCTTGCATCGAATTTGGAATCACCAACATACATTTCAACTTCACCGCCGTAATGCTGAACCACTTTAGCAACCATAAGACTGGGGCGACTGTGGAAACCAAGTTTTTCAGGTATTCCGACTTCAATTTTACTTCTTTCCATATTTTCATTAAGAAGCTTTTCAGCTATTTCTTCACCTGCAGAAAGGAAATAATTTGAATAATAAAGCGCATAATTTATTGTTCTGTCTAAAAGGAATTCTTTGTCTACAAGAACTGAAAGCTGTTCCATTACTTTTTTGTATGTATCTTTATATCCTCTGTCCTGAAGATGTCTTTCATAAAAATGAAGAAGTCTTTCCATTATCTGAAGAAGATGGAGACATACTGAGATATGAGCTCTTAAAGTAATAAGCTCGCCTGTATTCCCATGATAACCGCCGTGGGCAACATAGGAATCAAAAGATGACTGTAGATTATGTATAAGAATGTTATACCTGCTTATTTCGCCCTCACTTACTTTTTCAGGTATAAGATCATAAATCTCTGAAACAGAATAAGGAGCGTAAAAACCGAAAAGCTGATCAAACTTGTTAGAAACATTGAGATACTCAGAAGTAATTTTTGCAATGTATTTACACTGGATATCATCTGCTTCGTGTTCATCAATATCTGCAGGAAGCATCTCTGATGTTACAACACCCGGGAAATCTGCAGGATCAAAATAACTTTCAGGAATAGGAATTTCAAGATTAACTGCCTCGTCTAAAATTACAGGAGCAATTCTTTTAAGTATTGTATTAAAAAAATCAAGGGTATATCCGGCCTGTGCAGGGAAAGCGTCAATTTCATTAAGCTGATAAAAATTCAACCGGTTTATTATATGCTGCTGAACATATGCAGCAAGACTCATATGTCTTACAGTTGCGGTAAGCTCTCTGTAAAAAAACCACTTCCTGTTGCTTTTTGCTCCGTGGAAATCGAGAAGATCCTCAAGAAGCTGGGATGTAGCAATAAGTTTGGAATAAAGTCTTTTGGTAAAAAAAATGTCAGGATCCTTATACCTGCTGATATAAAGGCAGCATCTAAGAAAATCTTCAGAATATATCCTAACTTTTTCCTCAAATGTAATCTTACAGTAATTCTGATCCAAATCCCTTTTCAACTCCTTTTATAAAATGGCTGAAGTCTGCAGTAAGCCGAATTCTGTACCTTAAACTAAATTAAGGTGATGATCATTCATCTGGAGCAGCCGTTGCCGGCTGCCTCTAGCGACCTACCCGGAAGCATCAGGCGGGCAGCCCTCAAACGCTTCCCTATTTGGTCTTGCACCGAATGGGGTTTACAAAGCTTCTCCGGTCACCCGAAGAACTGGTACGCTCTTACCGCACCTTTTCACCCTTACCGTATAAAACGGCGGTATATTTTCTGCTGCACTTTCCCCATGTCGCCATGACTCCGCGTTACGGAGCATCCTGCCCTGCGGTGTTCGGACTTTCCTCTGAGATATAATCCCAGCGATCATCCTGCATACTTCAGCCTTGATTATAATATACATAAAAAATTTATTATCAAGACTCTTTATTTGCAGCTTAATGAAAAAAGCAAAGTATTAAAATATAAAAATCACTTTATACAGACTTTATATAGGCCTGTCTTCCTCAAGATAAACTATCCTGTGACACCTCGGGCATAAAATAAGTTCAACCCCTTTTTTTATCTCTATCTGAGCCTGGGGGGGAATTCTTAAAAAACACCCCGTGCATACCTGGTTTGTCACCGGAACTATTGCAATACCCCCTGCTTTTTCAAGGATATTATAATAAGTAGCTTTTATCTTAGGATCAAGTTTTTTTGATATTTCTTCACTTTCTTTTTCTAGCTTCTTTTTCTCCAGGGCTTCATCTGCAGCCTGTTTTACTATATCTTCTTTTTCAGATTCAACCTGAGAATTAAACTGTACAAAAGCATCCTTTTTTTCTTTTATCTCCTGTTCAAGGTCTTCAACCTCTCCCATAAGATTAATAAGAGTATCCTGAATTTCTTCATTAAGTTTTCTTGTTTCATCTACTTCTCTTTGTAAAGCCCTGTAATCTTTGGGGCTTGCAAGTTTTTTCAGATGCTCTTCATACTTTTCAATTCTCTGGCCGTTTGTTTCAAAATCGCCTTCATACATCTGGTAGAGCTTTTTCTTTTCTTTTAATTCTTTCTGAAGTCGGTCTATTTTTTCAGATTCCTGCTTTACTTTTTCATCAAGCTTTTCTACCTGATCATCTACCTTACCAAGTATCTGGTCAAGCCCGATTATTTTTTTATCATAGGTCTGGAGCTTAATCATAAGCTCTCTTTGTTCATAAATACTGCTGTTCATAATTAAATACCTTAAATATTATAAAGTGGTTAAACAAATTCAGCCTGAACGCTTAAATAGTATTTGGCCGAAAACTAGAATTTTTTGTTCAGTTCAAGGCAGATAAAAAATTTAACCGCAGTAATACTAAAGTATTTTGAGGATTAAATTTTGATTCTAACGCAAAACTGGTCAAAAAAGGCAGTTTTCGTTCAGCAACTAAATAATTTTAAATACTTCCTTATTTAAAAACACCTCGATTTCTATTTCAAATCCATTTTCTTTCATCTTATAATCGAGTCTGTTTTTTAAAAGCTCACAAACAATTATTTCTGTACCGTAATGCCCTGCATCTATAATGCAAGCACCCTGATCAGCGGCATCCTTTGCTTCATGATATTTTACATCACCTGTTATAAAAATCTTTGCCCCCATTGAACGTGCTTTATTTATTAAAGATGCTCCGCTTCCTGTACATACGCCTATTTTATCTGAATAAACGTTTATATCACCTGCTGCTGTTATATAATCAATGTTTAGTATTTTTTTCAGTTTTTTTATTAACCCGGCACCGTCTAATTTATCAGAATTTTCACAAATTCTTCCAAGTCCTTCCATAGCTTCTCCTCCAGAAACCGGAAGTATAGGATAAAGTGGAACAAGACCGGCTTTTTCAGCTATAAAATCGTTTAATCCACCATTTGCTGAATCAAGACTGGTATGGGCTGAATATACTGCAAGATCAGAACTTACAGCTTTTTTAACTGTTCTGCCGAAATTACTTTGGAAATTAAGGGATTTTATATCGGAAAAAAACAGGGGATGATGAGTAATAAGAAGATCTGTGTTATTTTGTGATGCCCTTGAAATTACATCTTCATCAGGATCAAGGGCTATTTTGATTTTTTTTATCTCTTTTTCCGGGTCACCAATCTGAAGGCCTGAGTTATCCCAGGACTCTGCAAGTCTTAAAGGCGCTATTTCCTCAATCAGAGATATTATTTCCTTAAGCGCTGCCATATTCCTGCCCCCTAAAATAAAAAAAGCGCGGCTTTTATATGCCACGCTTTAAAATCAGCAATTATTGTTTGATGTATGTTTTATCCTGTGTTCGGCAATATTTATCAAACTTAATAAAACTCCTTTATTTTCAGTTTAGTGGTGGGCCCACCTGGGTTCGAACCAGGGACCTATCGGTTATGAGCCGATGGCTCTTCCAACTGAGCTATGGGCCCCCAAAAAGAAAACTCTAGTTAAATATATGCTGTGACATCTTATGTCAAGAAAAATTAAATGTTAATTTCAATAAAACTTTTCAGTTTCTTGCTTCTTGTAGGATGTCTTAATTTTCTCAGTGCCTTAGCTTCTATCTGCCTGATACGCTCTCTTGTAACAGAAAAATCTTTTCCGACTTCTTCAAGAGTATGGTCAGCTTTTTCACCTATTCCAAACCTCATTCTCAACACTTTCTCCTCCCTTGGAGTAAGTGTAGCAAGAACTTTTCTTGTCTGGTCGGAAAGGTTCATATTCACTGCAGCATCAGAGGGAAGAACAAACTTCTTGTCTTCAATAAAATCGCCTAAATGACTATCTTCCTCCTCACCTATCGGAGTTTCAAGTGAGATCGGCTCTCTTGCTATCTTGAGCACCTTTCTTACCTTATCAACAGGAATTTCCATTTTTTCAGCAATCTCATCAGGAGTAGGCTCTCTTCCAAGCTCCTGAACAAGATATCTGGATGTTCTTATGAGCTTATTAATGGTCTCTATCATATGAACAGGTATTCTTATGGTTCTGGCCTGATCAGCAATTGCTCTTGTAATAGCCTGCCTGATCCACCATGTTGCATAAGTACTGAACTTATAACCTCTTCTGTATTCAAACTTATCAACAGCTTTCATAAGGCCAATATTACCTTCCTGAATAAGATCAAGAAACTGAAGACCTCTGTTTGTATATTTTTTTGCTATGCTTACAACAAGTCTTAAGTTAGCTCTAACAAGCTCGCTTTTTGCATCCCTTGCAACATTTCTGCCTGCATCAACTTCTGTAAGAACTTTTTTGAGCTGCCTTGAATTGGCTTTAATATCGTACTCTCTGGTGTTAATATTCTGCTGAATAAGAAGAGAATCTTTATAAAAAAGCCTAAGCTCTTCTTCATTGAATTTACTTCTGTTTATTCCCCATTCAACAAATGCATCCTCACCCTGCAGAAGAATTTCTCTGTAATCTGTAATATTTGCTCCGAATAATACAGCACATTCTGTTAAAAGAGAATTCATTGTCTCATACCAGTAAATCTGGTGCCTGATTCTGCTTTCGATTTTATCAAGTATAGAACTTTCAAGACGCCAGTCTTTTACAAGCTCATATATTTTTTCGTTTCTTCTGGAGATATTTCTTCTGATTTTCTTTTTCTCGTCTTTATCAAGACCTTCTTCAAAAAGAGATTTTTTTAAAGATTCATTTTCATCATAAATCGAAATAACTTCATCTATAACTGCAATAAAAGTTGAGACATTTTCATTATCAACACCTTCAATGTCTCCCTCATCGATATCTCTTAAAATATTTTTTGCTCTTAAATCACCGTTTTTTATCCTTGTTGCATAGGATAAAAGCATATCAATACCGATTGTTGTGGCAAGCATCGCCTTTAAAACTTCGCACTCACCTTCTTCAATCTGTTTGGCAATTTCTATTTCACCTTCACGGCTTAAAAGGGTAACAAGACCCATTTCCTTTAAATACATCTTCACAGGATCAGTAACAGCTCCAAAATCTGAATCTGTATCAGATGCTTCAAAGCTGGCTTTTGCCATTTTCAAAGCTTCCTGGGAAGTTTTGGAAATCTGC
>Ga0136557_1000930_pt1 | contig 20547 bp, 26 predicted proteins | sample AntRauTorckE6832_FD_104796 | JGI IMG/M metagenome (GOLD analysis project Ga0136557, IMG submission 104796) | Saline lake microbial communities from Rauer Islands, Antarctica - Metagenome Torckler E6 #832 | ecosystem: Environmental > Aquatic > Non-marine Saline and Alkaline > Saline | place...
ACACTTGGTTATTTATCACCAAATGAATACGAAAAGAATTACAAACAAAACAAGTTAATCAATTAATCATTAAAATGAACTTACTATATTTTTAACTTGTCCGTTTTCTTGACATAGTACCACTTGTTTTATATAGACTCATTGATATATATTAAATATCATGCATCATTCTATATTCTATAAGACTTAAGTAATTTATTTTCCAAGAAGGTCTTTTGTTATTGAAGTAATTCACATAGATTTCAATAGTTGCTCAAGCATCTTGAAAATCATCTATTTTAAGGTCTTATTAATGTCTACCTTTTTTTCCATTAAGTGATTTTATAACTGGATTATCCGTTGGAGTAGTGACCCTTGACATACTTTTTATGATTGAGTAATATTTGTGCGCATTCTCATACTTCTTTGATGCATATATTTAACCTTGGTCACTGTGTAAGATTGTATTCAAATCACCTTGCTTTTTATTTTTTAATTATGAGTAATCAAATTAACTGTATTATATATATAGGTCATTGTAAAGTTGTTTTAAATTCTTTTTTCTTATTTATATCACCGTTTCCATTAGTGGCCATGTCCCCTGTTTTTCATAGCAGTGTAACCTTAGTTCAAATACGGTAGGGTCCTCAAAAAATGGCCTTTTAAGCCAAAAACTCAAGTCCGTTCTTGTGAAAGGTATTTTATGTAAAAAAGTCCATTAAAAAAAGAGTAAAATCAATGAAAAATCACTAATTTTACCCTAATAATAGAAAAAGTTGCTTTATATTAGAACGCTTAAAACGTCTATATTTAGACGTCAAACGTTATAAAGCAACTTGGTATAATTAACCTGTCTTGTCATTACGGAGTTTTACTCCAAAATCGCTATTTTCATACGGAGTTTTACTCCTTTTCATATGGAAAGTTGTATGTTTTCGTACGGAGTTGCTTTTTACCATCTGATTTCCAACACAGTAAGCCAGATTTATTACTAATCATATTTTGATTTAATATATATTTCCCAGTCTCTGATAATCTCTGGCCACGTTTTGTTTGTCAACTCGTTGATTAAAGAACTATCTGTAAACGCTTTAAAATATATTTCTTCACCATAGGTTTCTATAAAATAATGAACCATTGAGGTATATTGGAGCCCAGATCGACCAAAGTCATATACTTCATAGACACCACTGTAATCACCCATAAGATAAATATAGATATCATTTAGCTCATATCGATCTTTTGAATATTCAATCTCCCTATTATAAATCTCTCTAAACATTTGAGCTGCATCAGACATGGTTGGCGAGTTCACACTATTATCACTTCTTCCAAGATATTGGTGTTCATAATATTTATCGTAATAATAAAAATCGCGCCCATAGTAGTGGGCTACTGTTTCACTCAACCATTCGTTGTTTCCAGAGAATTTAGTATAAGGAAAAGTTAGAAAATGTATATACTCATGGCTTAATGCAGTAATTGTACATAGATATATTGCACCACTGGTGTAAAGTGAATAACCTCTATCACTATATTCAATAAATACTTTTAAATCTTGGTAGTCGACTGAATCATCTTTAAATAATGCATCCTTTTCATACATATCATCTTCAAAACGATAAATGTTTTCTTTTAACTCCTGATAATTACTCATTAAGAAGTTTCCAAAATATCGAAAATCGATTGAAACCTTCCTGAAGGATTCATGTAAAAAATATTTTGCGTGTTTTGTATACCAAACAGAATAATAATTCCTAGGATTCCTATCAAAAAATATTGGATGCTTATTGGTTGAAACTTCATATTCTAAACCATTTGCCATTATAAATTCATTGACTAATAATTTATATTCAGATTCGAATTCATCATAATCGCTTATAAGTAGTAAATTATTTATCTTTTGAATATCATAATTTTTAATTATAAATCTAGTGAAATGATTTGAGAATTGTTTTACAAAATTTATCACTCTTTTCCCGGTATATGACTCACTAAACGTAGGATAAGTTAAATCCATTAAATCGTCTCTGTCTTCGTGTAGAAAATACCTTATTACTTCCTCAGTTGACCATTCATCTTCTTCTATATAACCCAGTTCAATGGAGATAGATGTGGCTAAACCATAAATTAATCCATAATTTGCGTAACTTTCATAGAGACTAAAGAGTGAATGTAAAACAGTTTCGAATGATTGTATATTACCCTCATTAATATAGATTAACTTGTATACTTCATCAAAATAGTTTTCATCTTTATCAGTCAGCTTATAGGTTATTTGTTCGTTTTCAGCTAGACCCTTATATATTAATTTATCGACAATAACTTCTACCTCATCAATGACTTGACTCTCATTATCAATTTCTAACTCTTCGTCAAATATGTAATTGGCATTAACCTCATTTTTAAGTTCCAATAATTCAGATGAAACACACTGTCCATTGGAAAGAACTTCATCATCAGAACACGCTGATGTTGTTGGATTAACTTCTTGTGTGCAAGATGATAAAAACATCATGGCTAAAAGAATAACCGCTATTTTGATTGTGTTATATACTCTATGATTATCCACCGCGCACACTCCTTTGATTATTTTACTATAACAGACTCCGCTACTAGGCCATTATATTAATTATATCTTATTATATAATATTATGAGTTATCGCTCAACCTAATAACAATAAATAATAGAAAGAAAGCATTATAACTAAAAGTTAAAGTCATAATGCTTGTGCATCTTCTAATTATTTCTACTATTAAGGTTTATTCAACGGTTGTTCTTGCGACAGAAAACATGTCTTCATAAGCAATATCTACAATAACATTATTACTTGTATCAACAATACCATATAAACCGTCTTTTCTTACCACTGCATATCCATCAATAAATGTTGTCATGAAATCATATTCAAAATCAATCGCCACATTTCCTGTGGAAACATCAACGGCACCATATAAATTCTCATCATTCTTCAAAACAACCAAACCATTAGAAATGGTCGTTGCGTAGAGTTGGTCAGAAGCACCTTTATATAAATAATCCATGACCATGTTACCTGATAAGTCATAAATGGCGCAATACCCATTTTCATTTCTTGTCAGTACATAACCATCATTCACATCAACTGGCTGGTCTTCTTCAAATTCAATGACAAGATTACCTTGTTCATCAATCACCTGATATTTAGGTAAATCATACTCAGTTCCTATCATCCTTAAGGCTGTTCTGCCTATGGCATAACCATTTTTAAATAAAACTGGTTGGATGCCATCAAACATATGATAAACTTCAATGAAGTCTGTATCTAAAACAATGTCGCCTTGAGGATTAATAAAGGCATACCTATCTTTGAAAGAACCATCTTCTACTGAACCTGTTTGAATTCTAACTGCAGCTAAACCATTTGAAAACGATGTACAATCATTGTAATCACCATCTAAAGCAATATCGCCGTTTTCATCAAGGTAAACACATTTATCAATATTAGGATTGGTGACATTATAAGTATACGCTGGTACTAATCCATCTGAAAAGTGAAATCTAGCTCTAATATGCATATCGTTTTCCTGAACCAATGGATATGTATTTTCAATTTCAAATAAACTGGTTTCTTCATGATCCATAAACTTAAGAATTGAATCCCCCATATGAACTTTTGTGATTCTATCACTGGTGAATTGAAGATTACCCATAGTGCCAAAAAGTGACCCTGTATACCAATTTGAAAATTCATTACCAATCGTATTTATAAAACCTGCTCTACCTTCTTTGACAACTAAAGCATAACCATATCTAAAAGGTTCTACACTATCATACTTAGCCTCAATAATCACTTCTCCAGTTGGTAACATAAAGCCGTATTTTCCGTCATCTTTAAAGGCTATATAATTTTCTTTTCCTAGTTCATACACGCTAAACCTTGCGTAGATATCTGTATTTTCATTAATAGTTAGATCAAAATCATATAATTCTTCATAGGCATCTGACTTATACCAACCTAAAAACTGATAATCTCCATTACTTGGATCATTTATCTTTTCAACAGTATCACCGTGTTTGACTTCAACCACAATATTATCAAGAGAATCTCCCATAACAAAATTAACATCATAGGTTGTATTTGTGTCACTACAGGCTGATAGAAATACAAGGAATAAGATAGTTATTGATAAATATAATATCTTCTTAATTTTAATCATTCCTTCCTTATTAGATTAACCAATATTCATTACAATTGTTTGGTCTATAATATCAGACCAATTTGAATGATACTCATATGTGTATAATCCTGATCCACTGGTAAGATTCATTGCCGACCAACTATAAGAGTCAAAATATGTAGGTTCTATTTCTATTGTATAATATCCACCATAAAAATCAAGATTAGAAAGTGGATCGTTTATCGGAACCATAAGGGTCGATGTATGAACTTGAAGATATACACTTTTCTGCCCTAAATATTGTCCGTCTACTGTTATAAATGTTTGTCCTAAATAATTATATACATTATAAGAATTTGTCACATCGACAGCGTTTGTTTCTTGAGAGGCTTCAAAACCACTCATCGTTTCATGCCAATTATATACTAAATCAATATTGCTAAAATATGTATAATTTGCATCATCTGGTATTGCATTTACATCCGTGACATAGATAACTTTATAAAAATTATTATTATAGTACTCTAATTCAGAATTTGTAAATCTTGCATAAAACTGTGTTATCCCTGCTACATCAACAAATTTATCATCAATATCATCCAGTGGTAAATATAACTCCATTTGCAATCCATAGATAACATCTCCATTATTATAGTATGGAGCATCATAAAGTTTGTTTCCATCTTGATCATATTGGTGCACTTCTTTTAAAAACCCAGTTGCAATAAGTTCTATATCATCTGAGACCGGTGGTGTATCTCCGCTTCCTCCGCCGCCATCTTCAAAATAGAAGCCTGGACCGTAACCCCCATCTGCATTTACATTTTTTTCACTAAATGATAAAAACAAACTTAAAACTAGCATTAAACTAAAAATCAAACATTTCTTCGTTTTTTCCTCCTAAAAATAATTTGTAGTATAAGCGAAAGTGAGGCCAACTACATTAAATAATAACTAATGATGAACAATATAGAATCTAAAATCACCTTTAGCTCCAAATGTCCAACATGAAATGCCGTTTGTTAAAACTTAAAAGAAAATCTAATATCATCTCTAACTTAATATTGATAGTTTTTGGTCAAATCATTTAATAACTTTTTTAAAAGATGAAACCAAAAATCAATTCTTTAGAATTAAAGATATTAATAAAGAATAAAGTAAAATTCTAATGCAATTATAGTTTATCATAAGAAGACAAGTAATACACCGGCGTATACGTCATACTTTTGACACTTTTTTATACTTTTTTTCGAAAAATTTACTTTTTATTGTAAATACATGCAAAATTTAAAATCCTGGATTTGAAGAATATTAAAACTCCTTTTGAATAGAAATGAAATTCTTATCAGCCTATATATAATAAAAAAACCAAACAATTAATGTATATCTCATCAATCGTTTGGTTATAAATTCAACTATATCATCACTTAAACATGAGGCATATGGAATTCACAACCCCCATTTATTAAGCACCTCGTTAGTTGCTTCTTGTAATAAAGCGAAAGAATAGATTCTATCTTCTTTGTTGGTTTCATGTTGTATTTCTTTTTTTACTAGATATATTCTTCTTAATTCATTCCACATTTCTGAACCTTTTATTTGTTTAAACTTTTCAATAAAATGGTTTGAATCAGGCACTTGTACAAAATGATATGGCCCATTACTTCCATTCTCTTTTTCATTTTTTAGAATTTCAGAGTATTCACCCTTTTTCACAATTGCCAAATCATATGAATATTTCAATTTACCACCTTCTATACATTTGATTGTAATCACATGCGTGGAATCCTTACTATTTGATAGGTGGCTTGGAGTTATTTTGTTTAATGTATCCATAAAAAGTATTTTTATATCTTCAGCTTTCAAGTCTTTAGGATACTTATTGAGTAGTATATGATAGTCTAAATCAAAACCTTCATTAGATTCAACAACCATATTTCTTCTGCCTGAACCGACTAAATAATAATGAAAACTCCAATCGTTTCCTAGTTCTGTTTTTAGGTCTTCTATAATTTTTTTGATTTCCTCTTTATATTGTTTTAGTTTCTTCTTACCCAAATAGTCCATTTTTCATCTCCTTTAAACAAAGAATTTCTAAATTAGGAACTCTGCTTTTAACAGTTAAATGATTGCATTTATTAATATTTCCTTCAAATGCATTTTTCATAGGTCTAGGTAAATACTGATATATTAATTCACAGTAACTTTCTATCTCTTTGATTTCGTTTTCTATTTTCTCTTCTTCGGTATGATAACTTATAATAATTAGATTATGATGCATGACCTTATTTCTAAAGATTCTTATCTGATTAAGAGCGTCTTCTTCTAATTTTGTTATTAAGCCTTTACTCTTTAGCAGCTCAATCAGTTTGTTAAAAGTAAATTTTTTACTAAACGTAAAATTATATAAGTTTGATGTTTCTTCATTGGATTCAATTAAATCACTTTTATCGACAGAACTGTTTATTGGGTCTTGAATAGGGTCTTTAACATCATAGTTATTTATCAGTCTGGCTCTATAATATTCTTCAACCGCAGATAAATTTCTATACAGCACATTTCTTAATCCTTTATCATATCGAATATAGGTGGATAACTCATGATATGTAACAATATCTTTGTATAATAAAAACGCCTCATATACATGTTTATGAAGAAACAAACCTTTAAATTCTAAATAATCATAAAAGGTCTGTTTTTCTTCTTCATTTGCAAATGTCAACTTAGGAAATAATTTATGTTTACACTCAATCACAAAAAGATCCTCCTCTTATCACTTTTCCATAATTCTATTGTATTGTTACTGATGCTTTCAGTTCCTTTATAATTACCTTTAATGACCTGGTACTGAAAGGCATGCCTTGACTCATGAAAGCAAGTAATCATAATCTCCATATTATTTTTAACACTTTCAATCCAATTTTCATTAAAAGCGATCATATACTCGTCTTTTCTAAAGATGGCGTTTATACCCTTTTCATCTAATGACTTGTTATTAAAAAAACACACTTCAGGCGTCTTAATTTGCAATATCTTTGCTGCAACCTCAACGCCCACCATAGCCAATTCAAAATTATCCATCTGTACCCCCTAAGTTGCCCAATTTAATATAAGTATATCATAAACTAAATCATATAAAAATACGAAAAGCCATATTCATTTTAATAACTGAATATGGCTTTTTTCTCCCTATATATTTCTGATTTATTATTTTGTGTTTATAAATGATAATTTTTCTGCTTTGATTTTTAAGATAAGATTATCAATTATGAGTGATGCTTTCACCCCAATCGTTGCGTCTTCAGTTAAATAGTTTAAAACACTAGTCATCAGTTCTTCGTTTAAAGACACAGGAACTAAATCAGAATCCATTCCTTTTGATCTTTTTATACTTATTGAAACAATACCTGCTAATTTATCAACATTTTTAACCCTACCTACTAAAACAACCTGGTTTAACATAATCTCCTCCTTAGTTTTCTTGTGATACATGTTACCTAAATAAGTCTTCTATATCAAGTGCTAATTCTCTTTATTCGATAACTTATCGGCTATGATTTTCTCTGCTTCAGATAAGGTGGATTTACCATGCATTTTATTAGAAAATGATATATAGTCATCAATGATAGATTCAATTTTACTTTGATTATCTTCTACAAAGTTAACGGCTTTTTCTGTTGAACCAGAAAGGTTAGCGACCCATTCACTTAGGCGTTTAATAACGGCGTGTTTTTTCTCATCACCTATTAAGAATGATTCACCTTTTTGTTTGGCAATTTGATTTTTCTCTTCAACGATCATAATAAATTCTTTTATGGTCTTTTGCACGCTTTCATCAAAAACAATGTCAGTCGCTTTGGTAACTAATTCGGAAACGACTTCTGATGAGTTTTTAATATCTTTTTTTACCTCTTTAATAACCTCTGTTAAACTTGTACCTTCTTTATATTTAGATGTGACGTATAAGACAAGTGTTAGTAGATTAGTCACTACTAAAAATATTTCAAATGTTGTCATTGAGTTTTCCTCCTATTCGGTTATATATGTTTACTTGTGAGTCTTCTAATCTAGAAACCCTGTGTTCTAATACATTAACATCCTTTTTTAAGGACCTAATGTCTTGGCCATGCATTTCTAACAAGTTAAGCATTTTTATATTTTGCTTTTCTATACCTTGTAATCTAATGATGATTTCATCATTTTTTGTTTTATTATGTTTGTCTTGTTTACTGAATTGTTTTATCGTTGTAAGAATCACCACAACCATTGTTACAATCCAATAGATTAAGTTTTCCATTCTAAATAAGTGTAATAGGTTGTCCCAGTCCACATTCAATCAACTCATTTCGGTAATTTTCTAAATAGTCTATTTGTTCTTTGATTTCTTCTATATATTCTTTAGCTCTATCACTGTTCCAGTTCAATTTATAATTTATCATCATTTGGTACCAAGGTTCTTCTACAATTAATTCAAACTTCCCTGTTTTCTTAAAGTGTTCTATTATGCCTCTCATTCTAAATACATGGTAATGAGACTTAAGTGTTTTCTTTATTGCAAACCTCATCCTTGTATAACTTAATAAGGCACATAATTGATTAATCAAAAATGACTTAATATCAAAATGTTTTAAGTTCATGTAATCTAACTCAAAGTCTTTACTCAAGTAAATCACCTTATCTTCCGCCACTAAGATATCATCAGCTGCACTTTTGTAATAGTCAATAATTGTTTCATCAAAGCTTTGTCTTTTAAGATAGTCTTCTCTAGAAAAGACAAAGATATCAATTTCACCTAATTGAACATGCATGTTTCCTTTAAAATTCTCTAAGACAGCTGTTAAGTCTGTATCACTCTTTTCATCATCAAAACCTTATCCTTTTGATCCAGAATAATAAAGAAGTAATACCTTGCTTGAAGGAAACAAATTATTGACAAAGTATAATAAATCATCCATCTATATCACCTTCTATATCAGTGACTATTGGCTCTAATACATCAAAATCATCACTTGCATCTTCAAAGCCGATAACATTCATTTTTAGCCACTCATATCCTTTTTCAATTGGGTTAACTCCTAAAAACAATGGATAATCTTCATAGGGTATAGATATGTCTAGTTCTTCAATTGGAGTACTTTGTTTAGCCCTGGCTTCTTTTGATACATAAGAGGCTAGGCAGATAGTAATTTTTTTATGAGCGTAGCTAATATTAAAAGCTGTAATTCTGTGATAGCTTACAGATATATCAAATTTTGTATCTAACGCTTTTATAATTGCCATTATTTACCTACTTTCTTTTCATCCTAAAGATTGTGACAGATATACTATCAGGTATGCCAACTGAAACACCAGGATTAATATATAACCCACCAAGATTACCATTCACTGAATGGGCAAAATCAACCATCTTTATCGATGCATCATTTTGGTCATTATTGGTTGTGATACTTTTTCCATAAATTACCCATTGCTCTGTATCAAGATAATTTCTTTTGAATGTCGGTGATATTTCAAAGTCTATGACTTTTGTAATACCACTGGTGATACTTGGTCCAGAAACATAACTATCCTCAATATAAAAACGACTTTGGTTTGAACTTGATGATTTTGTATGAGTTGTATCTTCTGTATTAACATGATGAGATACATAAGAACCATATAGATTTGAATTACTAGATGTTCTGTAATAAATGAAAGTATCAGATGTATCATTTGAGTTGCCATAAGTTCCTGCTATGACATGGACTTTATAAATATAGTCTGGATCAAAATCATAAGAAAAACTTCTATAAGTTGATGAAGCCTCTGAAACATAAACTCTTTCAAAGTTACCACCAATTTTTACAACAGATGACTGACCTCTTGCATATAGTATTTCATTAGTATAATCAAAGCCAAGTTCACCCAAATAAGACATATTAGAAGTGGTGGGTTTAGTTGAGCCTCTTTTCACTCTGATAATGGCCACTAGTAAGTTCCACCATCAATAACAGAGGTTGGTTGGAGTACTTTTGTTTCATCAATCCCCAACTGATAAGTAATTCTTTTGGGTGTGTAATCACTATCAATGATTGGATACATGACAAGACCTTTATAGATAGCCTTACTAGCATAATTTGTTGAAGAGCTTGCTAGAGAGGTTCCTGTTGATTCATATATTCTAGCATCTGCAATCGTGCTTAATATAGTTCGCTGCGTTTCTGTTAAGTGAGATGTATTATCCTTATGTGTGTTAAACGTTGTATTAGATACACCACCAAGACCTGCTAGAGATATGGTCACTGCCCCGGTGATCCCATTAACACTCGAAACTGCATCCGTCGGACTTAAGAGTTCTTGCCAGTTAGCAAGACTTGAATAAGGTGTAGACTTAAGTATAAATGATTTCTTTAAGTCCGTCCTAACGGCAACGTCACCCTCTTGTGCGCTAGATAAGGCAAGCATGGCTGATTGATTAGATACCACATAAGTATTGGTCATGGCTATTTTTGGAACCACACTATCAACTAACTTACCACTTGAATTCAAGACAGGAATATTACCACTGCCTGTACCGGTATTTTTAGTAGAGGCTGTTCCTAGATTAAGGGCAGTTATTTTTGTATCGATTTGGTTATTAACTTTGCCTACACCTGGTATTTTTAAATAATCTGATTCTGCTAGTGGGTTAGAACTATTAGCTGTTTTATCAGCTTTAGCAATATATAAGTGTTGACCATTAAAATCAACTTGTGGTTCTCCTGCTTTTACACGTCCTGTTGTTCCAGTAAGTGGCCCTGAACCCGTGGTTGTTCTTCTTTTGATTTGAATTGTTGCCATAATTTATCCTCCTTATTTTTTCATAAATACACTTGTAATATTTTGAAGTGTATTCCCAGTCGTTAGGGTAACTGTGCCATTTTCATAAGTGACACCTAATGAATAATCTGATCCGGCATACCGATAAGTTATCGATGTATGAGATCCAACAAACAAAAACATTGCCTGACCAGGAAAAGTAATCACCGTATTGTTATTTATGGTGACATAGATAACAGAATCCATTAACTCAACTGAACTTGTGCCTGAGAAGGTATAGGTGCCAGATGTTACTCTATTAAGTGTTTTTCTTTTTGGTAGATATCTACTTGTAATCTCATTTTCCAAATCATTCACACGCGTTTTATCTTTTTCAATCCATTGCTTGTGATAATCAGACAAGGTAATTCCACTTGTTGTTTTTATATATGCAGATAATGCTAGTTCATATAAACCTTCCACTTGATTTAGGGTTGTTCTTGTTAGAGATGGATATCCACTTGTTTGTTCTTTTAAATATAGGTTAGCACTATTATTTGATGTATCAACACCTAAGACAACATAGCCATACTTGTTGGAGTCAGGTGTAATAGTGATGGTTGTTTGATTTTCTATATAGATAATTCGTCCATAAATTGAAACATAACCATCACTAAAGGTGATAGTATTATTGGCCAAAGTAAAACTACATTCGTTTTTTAAACCTTTTAAAATACCTACATCATTTGAAAATAAAAAATGGTAAAGCTCTGAATCTGTCTTTGATGTGACATTGCCACCTTCAAAAGTTATTTTTTGTATGCCCATTAAAACTCTCCTCCGTCAATGTTTTGATTCGTGATTGTTATTTGACTTGTCTGACCACTGCTTTTATTTTTACTTAATAATTGTATTTTTTCAGTTAATTTGACCCGGTACTCGCCTAAAGTAATCAATGCTTTATTTAATGAATCCTTAAAAGCTATACCAGTGATGACTGATTCATAAGTCTTACCCTTATGAATAAATGAAATATAATCTCCTAGGTATACATTCTTAAAGGGGACAAATATCTTATTATTCATGTCAATGGTAAAGGTTATATTATGGTCTAGTTTAGATGTGATCATATCGCTTCTTGCTTTTGTTTCTAATGTTTCAAAGTCTTTGTCTGTATATTTATAACTATTAACCATGACACTTGTGTATCTATAGACTGAGTCACTGTCTTCTGTAATATCACCATTTGTTAATAAGTAGTAGGTCTTTATGTTTTTGTGTATTTCATTATCACTTCTTGGATAAAAGATAACTTTATTAACAAGCTGACTTGTTGAATCATTGGTTTCTATATTTAGAATTGATGAAAAATCACTCCTAATCTTTAAGCCTCGCCTAACACTAACAATCCGAAAAACAATACCTCTTATCCTGCCCCTTAAATAAATCACATCTGTAGAAGAGCTAATACCATAACTTTTAGATGCAAGTTCAAAAATTTTGGATATATTGATAATCTTGTCAGTTTCAAAGTTTAGTGTCCCAGTAACACTTGTTTCTTTAGAAACCGTTAAATATGATAAGTTCTGCTTTTTATCTGTATTGAACTTGAAATTGCTTGTTATGATTTGTTTCAAGTAGTCAGCTAAATCACCACTATAGCTATCTGCTTGTATATCCAAATTAAAAATCTCTCTAAAATCGAGAGATTTAATCTGTGTTGTATCATCATCACCTAGTTCTATACTTTCTAAAATACCAATATAAGAAAAAGTTTCATTTCTAAGAACCAGGATATCACCAATGGTGCAGTTTATCTTTGTCTTGTTGACTTTAAAGGTTGAGCGTTTGATTAAGACCATATCTAATACAAGTTCATATTGTTTACTTATATATGCATTATCTTTGTATTGCAAGGTATGTCTATCTAGGAATAGTAATTTCATTTTATATACCCAAGTAGCCTTCAATAACTGTTAGCTTACAAATTGATTCAGTAGCGACACCTGGTTTAAACTCAACTTCAAAATCCCCATGATCTAAAAAGATAAAGTTATCTACTTCAAAGTCTTGTTGGCTGTATATATCCGTTTTGATACCTGATTCGTCCATAATCATTTCTTGTTTGCTTGGCATGGCATTAATAATTATTGTAGCGTTTTCTGCTGTTACATATAATCTTAGAAGAGATACAGTTTCACCATTCTTTTTAATATGAACTTCAGGATTAATAACATTACCTATAATTTCAATTAAAATAGGTGCCTTGTCTAAACCTTCATTTTTTATAAAAGCCTTACCCTCATATGAACTTGAATAAAAATATGGATAGGTGTAAGAATAGACCTTTCCACTTGAACTTCCATTCGCAATAATCTCATAAGTCTTCTCTTTTAACCATAGGGATAACTTCTTAAAAATGATATTGCTTTGAATGGTTCCAGCTATGAGTTCTGCTTTTGAGAGGCTTGCGATATCAACATAACAATAAGCCTTAAAGGCTTGATTTTCATAGTAGAGTTTATATGACTTATAAGACTTACTAATATAATCAACAAAATGCTTATAACCTTGGTATCCTTTTAAAAAGACGAGGGTTTCTGTGATTTCAGTTAATGGGATATTATAATCTGATTTTTGATAAAACTGACTATACTCTAAGTATTTTAAATCCAAAGAAAAACCAAGACCACTCACTTGGGAGATAATGGTCTGGTTTTTATGATTAAAATAATAGATATCACCGTATTCATTTTCTAAGTAAAATTGTCTAATCAAATGACATTACCTCCTAATGCTTGATTGATAGAATCAATATCAAAGGTTGGTGATGTTGTATTGATGGTGATGTTGTTTGTATTTGAGTTTGCTGTGTTTGAGTTTGAGTTATTGACTGTACTTGATCCTTTTAGATTAAATGTATCCGAGAAAAACCCGCCTACCTTACCAAAGAAGCCACCAACTTTATCGGCAGCATTACCTGCAAAATCACTAATACCATCAGTAACCTTGTTTGCAATATTAGATATACCTTCAGTAACATTCCCGAACACATCTTTGACCTTGCCACCAAAGTCACCTATCTTAGAAGGTAAGTCTCCAATCCACTCAAATATTTTTTGGATAAATTCTACTATCTTTTGAACGACTTTTAAAACTGGTTCAAGTACGGTCTTTAAAACATTGATTGCTGGAACTAATACAGCGTTTAAAACTTCTCCTATAACTGTAATCAGTGGTGCAAGTAATCCTAATATCTCAGCAAACATCTGAATCTGAGTCATCAAAGGCATTAAGATGACTTCAAGTATTGGCATAAGTAAATCAAGTAGCATAATGATTAAATCAATAATGACATCTAAGATAGGTTGTAAGGCTGTCATTAAAGAATCAACTATGGCAAGAATCGGTGGAAGCAACTGCATAAAGGTTTCCATGAGTCTTCCAAGCAACTCTTTAAACTCTTCACTTTGAAACAAGGCCATTGCTAATATAGCAATCAATGCGCCTATACCTAAAGTAGCAGCGTTTATTCCAACACCTGCAAATATACCTGAAGTTCCGACACCTTTTAATGCAATGGATGCAATGTTTAAAAGCGGACCGACTTTACCAACGATAGATAGAACAGGTCCTAAAGCTGCAACAACGCCTGTTAAAGTTACAATCATTTTCTTAGTGCCAGCGTCCATATTTTTCCACTTATCAATCCAGTCTTTTAATGTTGGAATGATATTGTCTCTAACCTTTATAGTGAGTTCTTGAATCACTGGTAGAAGTGTACTTGCTAAGTCAACACCTAAACTAGAGACGGCTTGTTTCGTTCTATCGAGTGCATCAGTAAACTCACCTGCTTGAGCGGCTTGTTCATTGGTAACAATACCTAATTCCTTAGCTTCATTTCTTAAATCATAAATAGTAGCTGTTTCTTGAGTTAGAACAGGAATAATATCAGCTGCAACTCTTTCACTTAATAAATCGTTGGCCACACCAACTCTAATGGCTTCATCTTCTACTTCACTTAAAGCATCTCTTATAAGCGCAAATGCTTGATCTGCATTCTTGCCTTCTAGATCATCTAAGCTTAATCCAATCAAGGCTAAACTATCAGCGTATTTATCTCCATTACCTGTCGCAATCTCACCTAATAGTCCATTGACTTTCATAAAGGCTCGTTGCATTCTTTCTGTAGAGACACCTAGAATAGTCGCTGAGTGATTCCACTCTTGCATTTGTTCTGCAGATAAACCTAATTTTTCAGCAGTGTCTCCTATTTCATCAGATGCATAGGCACTCTTAATTGAAAAGGCTGTTAAAGCAGAAACGGCTCCTAAGATAGGAACCGTTACAGATTTTGTTAATGTTGAACCAAGTTTACCAATTTTCTCAAAGTTAGCATTGCTTAGTTCTTTTATTTTATTGCCTGTTTTTTCTAGTTGCCCATTGAACTTTGCCAGTGAAGCCTCTGTGTATTGGACATTTCGCTTGAGTTTGTTAAACTCTTCTTGACTCATATCACCTAATTGAACAGCTTTTTTAGCACGGTCAAGTTCTTGATTTTGAGTGCTTAGTTTTTTCTTTGTTTGAACTAAGATATCATTTAATTTACCTTGTTTTTGTTTCCATAGATCTAAATTTGTACTATCATATCTAAGGTTGGTATTAATAGCTCTAAGGTCTTTATTTTGTTCTTTAAGGTCTTTCTTGATGCCTTTTAATTCATTTTCCAAATCCTTGCCATCAAGACTTAGTTTGATATTTAATCCTTTGACTGTTTCTGCCATTAATGTTCACCTCCAGTGTATAAAAAAAACACATCAAAGGATGTGTTTAATCTATTTTTTTAAAAGCCCTATAATATAGTACTGAAATCAACAGCATTAATAATAGCCAACTAATGATTACTAAGAAATCTGTACCAAAGCTCCATGATTCACCATAGTTAGGGCTATTCAACCATTCTAAAGTCATATTAATACTATACCATTGAAAACCCAAAATTAAACCAGTAAAAACTCCTATGATAATACTACTAATCTTTTTATCAAATCCGCCCATAACAAATAGTATCAACAGATACGTGCTAAAGATTACAGAAGTTATAACTGAATAATAACTAAGCCCGAAAATAACATATATTAAAATTATCATGAGTGGTAAAGCAAATATACTAATTTTTCTTATCATAAATATCCCCTAGTAATAATATGGAGCGCTGCTCATTGCACATATATAATTATAAAACAACCTTGCAGCATATTCTCTATATTCATATGGAACTAAACTAGACCCATATCCTCCAGTTCTCAAAAGAGAAAAACCTGCATAGAAATTACCACTATAATAACTATGATTAGAGTATGTTCCATCTGAATATTTGACATTTAATGACATAAAAACTTCATCTCTAAATCTATTATACTGTGAAGTTGAAGTCGACTTTGAATTAATTTGTGCAGATTCTTTGAATATTTTATATCTGTTAGGATACTGTGAATTATCTCCACTGGTTACATTATAATATGCTGACAATGAATTACTCAAGGTATTTTCCTCTATATCAAGAAAAATCTTTGCAATATTCATTGCATCAATGTCTGCTAACATATCTTCTTCAGGAAACGTACAACTTGAAACCCCAACCCATTCACAAAAATCAATATTTGAATTCGTATAACCATAAGAAACATCAATACTTAAGGATAGTTCTGATACATCAATATTCTCAGTATATAACTTCTTAGTAAATGTATGCAGGTCTCCAAGCCATCCCGCAAGATCTTGTTGATGTTGATTTCCTAAGTCAATTGTATTTCCTGTACTTTGATACGCACCATCTATTGAAGCAAAGAGATGTGTTACATCAATTCCTGTACTATTTACACCATTAAATGGATCGACCAATAGATATCCTCTAGATTTATATGTTGTTGACACATAACCATATTCATCATTATAATCAGAAGCATTTTGTAAAAATTGAGCGAAATATTCATTAAATTCTATTCCAGTTCCATCAACTTGCTCTACATAGTCTACGAATCCCATATTTGTTGTGCCTGCAGTGATTCCCCAGGTTTCATACATAGAGGAATTATCAGAATAATTTTCATTTATACTTCGTAAATAACCTAAAACACAGTTTTCAATGTTAGAACACCCATAGTTTTCAGCAAGTTCTTCTAATTCTGTTACCATATAAATAAGAGTATCAACATCATTAAAGAGTTGTCTTTGTTCTACAATAGTGTCTACAAACTTGTCTTCATAAAAGTAATACTTGTCCATCCATGGAATCCTTATGCCTAAAAAATTATAATGTTTATAATGATAGACATTCTTTCCAGTTGATTCTATGAGTCCAACTTGATCTTCATCAATATATATTCTAACTCTAGTCATCACTTGTTCTGTTACGGTATATGTTCCCATGTCTTCGAGCATTTCCAACTCATTTGCGCCCGCACTAATTTTTGATGTACTAACATTAACAACTATAACCATAATCATAAATAATACAAAACAAACTAATTTTTTCATCTTCTGCCTCTCTTTCAACTTTTGTTAAGTATATCACAAATAATTAGATTGAGTAATAACCTTTGAAGAAATCATAAGAAAAATTTATCTATATCTTTCTGGTTTCCTCTTTTAATCGATCCTTTTCCACTTATAACATTAGTCTCTAACTTAACAATCTCAAAATATGTATTTATATCAAAGTTCTTTGTATCTTCTATTGATAAGCCTAAATGAGCTAGATTGAAGATGATGTTAGCCGATATATTGGAATCATCATTTACCTTTTGTGTATTGCTTGGAGGGTGATCCTTTCTGAAAGGTTCCGAGCATTTCACCTATGGTATTTGTTAAATTTTCTAATTCATTTTGATTACTTAAAATAGAAAAGTCTAAAGACATTAAAAAGTCATTATATGATTGCTTATTAAAAGGTCTTTGTAAAATATAAATGATACGAAAAATCGTATCAATGGCAGTTGATAAATCAGCTTCTTTTTTTATATTGGTTTTTTCAAGTTTCTTTATATCACTAAACAATTCAGTTGAGAACACGCTACGATAATCAATGATTGTAAATAGTGATGAATGTAGGCGATAGTCCTTATCACCTAATTTAAGTGTTTTTTCCATTTTATCTTATCTCCCTAGATAAACGTAGGCAAGGCAGGTGTTTGTGTTAAGAAACCAGTATAATTAGTATCTCCCATACCTGCGATGACTCTTAGTATTTGATTATCACCTGACTCAATAGGTCTAGCTGTTACATTTAATGTAATTGAGTTAGCTTCGATTGAATCGGCTTTAGATTTACTCGCATCTCCTGAAGGTGTCGCTGTACATAAGAAATACCAAATACGTCTTGCTTTGATATCTCCTTGAATCTCATAACCTAGAGCGAATGTTTTAGTTTCATTATTAACAACCTCAACAAGGTTTCCATTTGTATCTTCTAAAACTCCAAAGATATCCTTTTTAAAGACATCGTCAATTTCTGTAAACTTAAGCGTTACAGTTGTTCCTGAATTAGAAACTAACGTTGCAATAACTTTATCATCTGCATAGACTTGTGTACTTCCACCAATTGCCTCAGTTGTAATCTCTTGTGCACCCTCTAATCGTTTAGGTGTGGCAAAGGTCCAAGACCCATCTTCTGCTTGACTTGCAAGCGCATAATGTACATTTGTTAAACCAAATGTGACTTTGTTACTCATTTAAAATACCTCCTGTTTGATTTCATATATTCTGTTAACTGAACTGTCTTCATTGACAAATTCAGACAATAATTCGAATTCATATCCCATAAAATATAGGGACGCTTCTAATCTTTCCTCAAGAACTAAATCTTTCTTCTTCGTAATCAAGCTCACTTGAAAGGTCGCAACCTTCACCACGACTTGATCATCTGCATGGACAAGAGATCGATTACTTAAGACTTGATAAATAATATAGTTAGGATCAGTTTCTAAACCGACTCTAGTGCCATAGGAAACTTTGCCTGGTAATACTGAATCTAGCGTATTAAACAAAGTCTCTAACTTATCTTTCATTAAGTATCACCTTTTTCAATAATCGATTTGATGTCTTCTAACATTTTTGGTGTAAGTAAATCAAATGCTGGACGCATAAAAGGTCTTGGCCCTACATATTTGCCACTTCGGTGTGTAAAACCAAATTCAAGTAGGTGAGTTAGGCCGCCTTTTTGATTTGAGAATATTGAAATGGTTTTATTGATTCCACTGCCTTTAGGCTCTGCAACAAAAGAGTCGGCAAATGGCTTTGAATGACCACTTCTTGGTGCATGTGCATTAATATATTTAATAATATCATTCGCTGTTTCATCTAATCTTTTTTCTAGGCTTTTTTTGATATCTTCTGTATACGCTTCAACAAGCCCTAATATCTCACTGCCTAAATCATCAAGTGTAGCCAATGATATCACTCTTCCTAATCTTAGACTTGCTTAAATATAGTTCTATAAACTGTCCAATCTGATAGGTTCTTTCTATCTTGTAAATGTCTCCTGCAACAGAGGCATATTGACTCTGGTCATACAAGAAACTTTGAATCTTTAATGCCATATCAATTTTTATATCAGAGCGTTTGCTTTCATAATATTCACTTGAGCGAATAGAAAAGTTAATGCCCACAACTTCCTTTAAACTTTGAAGTTGATAAATTGATGAGCCTATCGAGTTTTGAACTAAGTCTAGGGTAAGTAATACAAGTTTTATATTGGGTGAATTAGGATACATCTTCTGAAATCCCCTTAGTTAATGCAATCTGTCCGACCAACATATCAAATGTTTTCGGTAGTTCTTTTGCACTCCCATCATTCTTAAATCCAAAGAATGTCTTCACATAAATTATGATTATGGTAGAAACCATTGGATTTGTTTCATCATTGATATAAGTCGGATCAATCCCACAACTCATCAGGTATGCTTTACAACTACTAATGTGAGTCGATAACTCATGATCAGCAAATGATTCTGATAAGGGTATGAGTAGTGCTTTTTTTACAATATCTAGTATAGCCATGGAATCAATCCTTCCTTATAATCTTTAATCAGCTTTAGCTATTAAGCTGCTGCTTTCTTTTTAATGCGTAAGAATCCGTTATATCCAACAACATTACCACCTGTAAATACAGATGCTTTATAACTGATGATTCCATCTTTGAATTTGTAATCTGTTGATTTTCCGATTTCAACTGGTGAGAATACTGGTACTTCATAATTCTTTAATGCGCCATATGCAATACCATACTCACCTGCAGCGGTATTTGTATTTGAGATGGCTTTACAATGTGAATTAATGATATAAGGAATACCATCAATGGTTTTATTGACATAATCAATTGTATGAACTTTACGACCTTCTTGAGTTTTAAGTCCTGCAAAAGCACGTAAGTCATTCTTATTTAAAATTAGTACTGCTCCGCCTTCAACTTCTTCATCTCCGCCATATGCAAAGACAATATCATCAAGAGTTGAATCTGTGATTGCTTCAATCTCAAGTGGGGTTGTATCAGCTAAAGCTACAGCTGCATCACTAAAGATACCAGTGAATGTATTAGTGGTTCCTGCGCCTCTTAAGATTTGTTCACTA
>Ga0136557_1000931_pt1 | contig 20537 bp, 15 predicted proteins | sample AntRauTorckE6832_FD_104796 | JGI IMG/M metagenome (GOLD analysis project Ga0136557, IMG submission 104796) | Saline lake microbial communities from Rauer Islands, Antarctica - Metagenome Torckler E6 #832 | ecosystem: Environmental > Aquatic > Non-marine Saline and Alkaline > Saline | place...
AGAGCCATTCTGGCATTAACAGACAGTGCTTCTTCCCAGTTTACGTCGCCGTTAACCGATGCGGTGCCCGTGCCGGATTCAGCGGTGCCCTGCACCGTGAGAAGCAGGTCCACGTTACTGGCTCCGGTTGTCGTTACCAGGCCCTGAAGAGTCACCCCGATATTGCCGGTCGCGCCTGGAAGCTGCGCCTTACCATCGACCTTGAATCCATCGGCAAGGCTTCCCGCCAGAGTGATGTCAGTATTCAGAAGCGTCAGAGTGTCGGGTAAATTCCCGGTGGCTTTGAACCTTTCAGTCTGTACCCGAAGCCGGGCTGGCAGAGCCGATTTGAGTGGCTCGGTTCGCCCTGAGACGTCGGCATTGAGATATCCCTGGCTGTTTCCACGCACCAGCAACTCGGTAACGCTGCCGGTCAGATCCAGATCCAGCATCCATTGATCGCCTTCGGGCGGTGGAAGCTGGAGGTTTAACGCCAGATCCAGTGGCCAGTCTCCCCGGGTCTGCAAACGGCCAGATGCATCAAGCCCAAGGGAATCACGCTGGATATCAAGCCGGGAAACAGACCAGTCAGAGCCGGAGCCTCGGGCACTGAATCGGAAACGGTCCCAGACGGTATTTCCGTTCAGAGTGAATGGACCAATATCGATCGAGCCAATCATCACGGCAATGGGCAGATTAACGTTGGGCAGACTGATCGTGGCTGGCCCGGAATCATCCGAAGCGGGAGACAACAGAGTCACGTCAACAGTCCGCGCCTCCAGCCGGTCCAGGCAGACTTCTTTACCAAACAGGCAGCTTGGCGACCACTCAATGAAAGGATCTGTCACCGCCACGCCCGCGCCAAAACCCCGCCAGGTCAGCGTTTCCGCCTGCCACTGCCCCAGCATGGACCCTTCGGCCCGGGTAACCTCCAGGCCCGGCACCTGATCAATTACCCAGGCGGTGCCGGTTTCAGACCTCAGCGCCAACAGCAGCGCACTGACCAGAACCACGGGCAACAGAATCAGGATCGCAAACAGTATTAACAGCCAGAATCTCAGCCGGTGAGGCCTGGCTTCCGGCGGGGTCTGCTCTTCGGGTGCTTCAGGCGTGGGATTGTTGGTCATAGTTCCGGCCCCATAGAAAAGTGCACCCGCCAGTCGCCGCCAAAGCCGGGATCCAGCCCTTTGGCAATATCCAGACGCAATGGCCCGACCGGACTTATCCAGCGGATGCCGACACCTGCACCTGTCGCCAGGTTATCGAAAGGCTCATCAATGGCATTACCCTCATCCACAAACGCCGCAGCACGCCAGTTATTGGCAAATTCGTACTGGTATTCCAAACTGCCGACTATCAGATAACGGCCACCAATGCCCACACCCTCTTCATCTTTCGGCGAGAGTGTTTCGTAACCGTAGCCCCTCACGGTCTGGTCACCGCCGGCAAAAAACCGCAGCGACGGCGGCACATCCGAAAACCGGTTGGTGGCAACGCCACCGAGGCGAGTGCGAGCCAGGAACCGATGATCATCCGCCAGTGTATAAAGGCCTTTAGCAAGAAACAGTACGTGAAGGATATCCGTACTGGAAAATGCGGCCCGATGGGAGCCAGTCACTTCTACTGACACGCGATACCCGCGTGATGGGTCAAAGGCGGAGTTGGCCTGCAGTTTTGAATACCCAAGGCCCGGAAGCACCAGACGGCTTCGATCCCTGGAGTCATCGCCGAAGCGGAACCTTTCTTCTTCCAGCCTGACGGACGCTGTCTGCATCCATCCGTTGTCCAGTTGATGTTTCCACTGGGTCCCGACGGTAATCAGTTCGGACTCGACGTCCTCGATTTCCTCACGCTGATAACCGGAAGACAGCCGGATCGAGTCCGTCATGGGTGGGTCCAATGGAAATTCATACCAACCGGAAACGTTCTGACGGGGTTCTGACAACTCAGCTTCGGCCCCCCGTCGATGGCCCTGTGAGTTGATCCAGTGCTCCCGCCAGTTTCCCCTCAAACGCGGCCCGACGTCGGTCGAAAAACCAACGCCTGCAGCAACGGAACGCGGATCGCGGGTTCGCAGGGCTATAGCAACCGGAATCACACCATCATCCGCGTTGGTCGGATTGGCATCCACATCCACACTGGAAAAATAACCACTGTTGGACAGGTCACTGTTCAGCTTTGCCACCTTGTCCGAGTGGTAGAGAGTGCCGGGCTCAAAAGTCACGAACCGATTGAGCAGGGAGGCATCAAATCCGTGGCCATCATTGAAGCGGACATCCCCCAGCCGGAACCTCTGCCCGCTCTCGAACACCAGCGTGATATCAGCCGTTTTCGCGTCAGGGTTGACTGCAAGGCGCCGGGTTTCAAAGCGTCCATTGAAATAACCCAGCCTGCTGGCCATATTCTGGATCGCCTGACGAAGCGAATTGTACTGGCCGTGATTCAGGACGTCTCCCACGGCAGGTCTGGAGGGCAGGCCCGGACTGAACTCCCAGTCTTCACTGGCCGGCCCCTGGATTCTGACTGTTCGGGAACTGATTCGCACCGGCTCACCGGGTATCACCGACAGCGTCAGCTGGGCGGGGGCCTCGGAGTCTTCCGGCTGGCTGACGTTCCAGTCAATTTCCGGCTCGTAGTAGCCCAGCGCTTTAAGGGCGTTACGAACCTGGTTGCTTGCAGTATTCACATATCGGCGCAGGCTATCCGCAGAACGCCCCTCTACTTTCTGGATAAAAGCCTCTGCGTTTTCCTGCAATCCCGGGTAATCGCCTTTCACTTCCACGGTCACCTGTCCGGCCAGGCAGGCCGGTGCGGCAAGCGCCAGCAGAAACAGGCAAGACAGGGCGCTCAGGCGCAACTGGAAAGGGAAAAGGTTGTACATCCGGTCTTAGAAGTCTCAATAAAGTAAAAAGTCAGGACCGGCCAACACTGTTAGTTTCAGTGGGTCAGGTCAAGTTAATCCATGGTAGGCTAACCAGCCTGAGAATCATTGAAATCAGGTCCCTGAATGTTAAAGATAAACACGGACAATCTTAAAAAGAGCCATCAGCTCACCTGGTTCGTCATCGATTTCCTGATGCTGGGCCTGCTGATCATCAACCTGATCTTCATTATATTTGATTCGGTCTACGGCTTTGAGATTGTACAGAACGGCCTTGGTTCCATCTCCCCCGCGATCAACGAATTCTACCAACCCATTCACAGAAACTTCATTGTCTATGACCTGATGTTCGTGGCGATTTTCCTGACCGAATTTATGGTGCGATGGGGCTATGCTGTCAAGGCGAACGTTTATGCCCGCTGGTATTTTTATCCATTCATCCACTGGTACGACATTATCGGCTGTATACCGGTAGGCAGCTTCCGCTTTTTGCGGGTTCTGCGGGTCATTTCCATCGTCTATCGCCTGCACCAGTACAAGGTGATCGACTTTACACAGACAAAACTCTTCAAATTCGTCAACTTCTATTACGAAGCGTTTCTGGAAGAGCTGTCCGACCGGATCGTCATCAAGGTTCTGTCTGGCGTCCAGGATGAAATACACAGAGGCTCACCGCTGTTTGAGCGCATTCAGCACGACATACTCTACCCCCGGCGGGAGATGATCTCGACCTGGCTGTCGCAACGGGTCGCCGAAGCCGCACAGGAAGGCTATGTACCCAACCGGGGCGCTCTGCGCAGCTACCTGGAAAACCGGGTAGACAACGCCCTGAAACAGAACCTGGAACTGTCCCGGCTGAAATATCTGCCTGTCGTCGGACCCACCATTCAGGAAACACTGGAAGAATGCGTTGGGGATATCGTGGCCCATGTCATCCACCAGATTCTTGAGGATCTGGCGATGGCGTCAAATCATGCCTTTATAGAAGATATTGTGAATGTCTTCCTGCCATCTCCGGGTGAAGAAGGTGAGGAGGTTCAGAACGAGGCATTGATCAACCTGCTGAACGAGATTCTCGAGGCCGTCAAAACACAGGTAAGGGTTAAACACTGGCGCGATGACCTGCCATGACCACACACTGATAAGACCGAGGTGTCCATGACACTCGCACATACGCCATTGCACTACTGTTCCGCAATCGAACTGGTTGCGGCCCTGAAAGACGGCAGCCTGACCAGCACCGACCTGACCCACGCCCTGCTTCAGCGAATCCGCACGCACAACCCGCAGATCAACGCAGTTGTGACGATTGACGAGGAACTGGCACTGGCCAAAGCCGCAGAAGCAGACACCGCGCTTGCCCGCGGTGAAGAGACTGGCCCACTGCACGGTCTGCCATTGACCCTCAAGGATACCTGGGAAGTGGCGGACATGGCCTGCACTGCCGGGGCGCCTACGCTGAAAAATCATCGCCCGAAAACCCATGCAGATGTCGTCAAGAAGCTGGAAGACGCCGGCGCAATCATTCTGGGCAAAACCAATGTGCCGATTTTCGCCACTGACCTGCAAAGCTATAACAAGCTGTTCGGCGTCACCCGCAATCCCTTCAACCCTGACCACACCCCGGGCGGTTCCTCAGGCGGTGCGGCAGCGGCTCTGGCCTCCGGCATGACGCCCCTTGAAGTCGGCAGCGACCTGGCGGGCTCTATTCGAATACCGGCTCACTTCTGCGGGGTATTCGGCCACAAGCCGTCCCGCACACTGGTGTCATTTCGCGGCCATATCCCCGGGCCGCCCGGTACCGAATCGCAGCCCGACCTGGCAGAGGGCGGTCCTCTGGCCCGAACGGCCGGTGACCTCGCCCTTCTTCTTAAAGTCATTGCCGGGCCCGGCCAGCGAGAAAAAAAGAGCTGGGCGCTGGCCATGGCGCCGTCGCGCATCAAATCCCTGGAGCAGGCAAGGGTCGGGCTCTGGCTGTCGGACCCGTTATGCCCGGTTGATCAGGAACTCACCGACGGCTACCAACAACTCGCCCGGAAACTGGAAGGCCGGGGCGCGCTGGTGTCTGAAGCAAAGCATGACCTGCTGAATCTGGCTCATATTCTGCCGCCCTATTTCAACCTGCTTGGCAGCCTGCTGAGCGCATCACTCAACAAGTCCCAGCGTCGCCAGATGAAATGGATCGCGCTGATGGAAAAATGGCTTCACCTGTTCGGCCCGGTCACGGCCCATATCGGAGAATATGGCCGGGGCGCCAACCAGCCGCACTATCAATGGGTAGCCTGGAACGAAACCCGGGAGAAAATGCGCGCGCAGATAACCACATTGTTTGACGAGTTTGATGTGCTGCTGACACCCATCACCCCGACGGCCGCTATCGTTCACGATCACAGCAAACCGGTTTTCAAGCGACGCATTACCGTGGCCGATCAACCCCGCGCCTACATGGACCAGTTCTGCTGGATTGCCCTGGCCACCCTGCTGGGACTGCCTGCAACATCGGTGCCGATCGGCCAGACCAGAAACGGCCTACCCTTCAATGTTCAGGTCATAGGCGCCCCCGGAATGGACCTGACCACGATCAGGTTCGCAGAGCTGCTGGAACAGCAGGGGCTAGCCGGTTTTCAGGCGCCGGAACGCCTCTAGCCGCGCCAATACCCACTCCGGATCGTCCAGCGGCAGGTCGTGGCCTGCCCATGGATGCTCGGCAAGCTCGCATCCCCATAGCCTGACCAGTTGTTCAGAACAACGACTGCTCACCATGCGGTCAGCACGGCTGGCAAGCAGCAGGGTCGGCATGTCAGGCGGATAGGCGGGCGGACGGTAGCGGGCGGCGGCACGAATCTGGCGCCAGGCGGTGCGACGTGTAACCGGGCATTGCTCCTGCAGATCTCGCCAGTGCCCCAGCACGCTCGGTGGATGCTTCCTGTTGCTGGTCAGCGACAGTATCGCCGCTTCTCGCCGTTCAACGCGGGGATCCGTCATAAGCTTCAGAACCGTGCCCCAGCGATTCGGCTTGAGACGATGCCAGAGCGGGCTCCAGCCGCTGCTACTGTTGATGGCGACGACCCCGGCAATGCCCTGTGGCCGAAGGTTGGCCCAGTCCAGGGCAACCATCCCCCCCAGTGAGAGGCCCACAAGGATCAACGGCCCGGGCAGCCCCGCTGCAAAACCCTGAACGTATTCGCGGATGGCAGGAATTGTGTCCGGGCTGACGCTATCGCACCGGGCACCCGTGCCGGGGAGGTCAAGCCGGTAGACAGTATCACCGGGAACCGCATTGGCCAATCGGGTCGAAAAGTCGCCCCAGTGTTCGCTTTGTCGGGCCAGGCCCCTCAGTAACAACCAGTTCATGGCCCTAACGATACCAGTGTAGAAGCGCCGCCTGGCGCAAAGTGCGTTCCTGAGCGGAATCGGGCAGCCATTGATGATAATGGGCGGTAGAGCTCAACAGAAAATCCAGCCAGACCAGGTGACTGCGCAGAACCCGCTGGTGCCGGTGAGGTAACAGAGGGTTGAACAACCCATCCAGGCTCAGCAGTTGCCGCGGGCGCTTGCGAATCCAGCGCCAGGAGCCCATCTCCAGGGTCAGGGGCAGAAAACGCCCCTCATTATCGCGGTTAACCTGCTTATAGAAATAATCCCAGAGATCGCCGTGGGTGAGATAGTGGGCAGATTGCGGCTCAAACACGTAGTCGTGATGCGGATAGGCCTGTTCCCAGAGCAGTTTCAGCGCCATAACATCCGCAATACGGCGCATGGGGCGGCGCCGGTAAGCGTAGGGAAACCAGATCTGATCCCGCAGACCAAACCCCGAATGGCAATCCAGTGAAAGACTGAAGGGGCGGCCCGTTACCAGCTCATTAACCACCGCCTCCAGGGCGCGGCTCTCAGGCTCCATTCCGGCATCCGGTTTACCGGTATACCAGGGTAGCCGCCGGGAAAGTCGCTGACCGCCAAGTAGCCATGTGCTGTCGGACTGGGCCATTAACGGGGCATTACGCATCAGATCGACGCCACCGGGGTTGCTGCGTCGACCCAGCAGCATGCCACCGGGATTGAGCAACGGCACCAACACCAGGCGAACCCGGTCAAGAAGTTCCGCCAGATGCTCGTCCCAGTGCAGGCGATGCAACAGGCTTTCAAGCCAGGCCAGCAACACCTGAGTGCCGATCCGCTCCAGACCGTGCACGCCCCCCACCAGCAGCAGCGCGGGCGCATCCGCAGGCGCATTACCCACATCCACCCGGTAAACCGGCAGAGTCGTATCACTGGCTGACACCTGGCTTATTACCTCGGCGGTAACCCCGGCCGGCGCCTCTGACACCATGCGTTCAAGGCTCTCCAACTCCGGCAACTGGCGGCGAATCCGCGCCTGGTCAGCGCCGCTACGGGTCTTCTTTTCACCGCGAATAGCGGCAACGTGGGTCAGATCGGTGAGTTCAGTCAACCTACCCTGCCTTGGCCATGAAATGATCCCGATAACGCCGGGACATCTTGCTGACCTCCAGCAGTATGAACACATCGGCACAATTAAAATCCGGGTCCCAGCACGGTTCCCCGGCAACTTTCGCACCCATCCGCATATAGGCTTTGAGCAGCGGCGGCATTGAGCCGCGTTCTTCACAGGGTGCACTGGCTTCACAAGACGCTACCCGCGGAACGGGCAGTCTCGGGGTCACCCGCAAGCTGTCATCAGTCAGGTAACGTTCGCGCAGGCCCGGCATAATCCGGGCAACACCGTCACCGCCGTCAGCCATGGAAATGCTGGCACATCCGATCAGGTAATCCACACGGGCCGTGAACAGGTACTGGGCCAAAGCCCCCCATAGAACGGCGATAGTGACGCCGCTGCGGTAGTCCGGATGTACACAGGTGCGCCCAACTTCCACAACCTGTCCGGGCAGCGCTGCCAGATTCTGGATATCAAACTCATTGCGGGAGTAGAAGCCGCCCAGGCGGCGGGCCGTCTCGCCCGGGAGCAAGCGGGTATAGCCAATCAGTGCTCCCGTGCTTCTGTCCTCCACCCCCAGGTGCAGGCAGTGGCGATCAAACCTGTCCCGATCCAGGCCAAAGGGGCTGATACGGATACCGAATTCCTCAGAGAAAGTACGGCAGCGAAGCCGCTGTGCCCGCAAAATATCGCGACGGCTGGTCAGCCAGCGAGCATGAAGTTGCGGACCCTTGCCCGGTGCGGGTTTGCGAATCCATCGACTCGACGCTTTCAAAAAACCAAGCTTCGCCATTCTCTCGCCCTTTCTGTTGTTTTAGATCATGGGTCGAGAGTGGAGCGCAAATGCTTCAGCGGGATGAACGAAATATGACGATTTGGTGATAGCGTTGAGGCACTGACTTAACGTCTTACGTCACTGGCAATTATTGAGGAAAGGTTGCAAACGCGGCCGGACCGGGTCGATTCCGCTGCACTGATCTGCTGCGCTGCCCCGGCCAGAGTCTGAACATAGGGCGTATCCATGGCGCCCAGCCTGGCCTGCAGAGTTAACCAGACCTGCTCTGCCGCTGCGGAATAATCAGCGTTCTGGTCAGGGCATTGGGTCTGCGTCAAAGCCGCCCACTCCCCGACAGCCTTGAGAGTCTGAACACTCTCTTTTCCCAGGCTGTCGACGGCGGGCTGCTCCGGCTCGTCGGCAAGAAGATTCAGATCCGAGGCATCAATGTTCAATCGGTCCAGGCCCGCCTTGAAGCCCTGGCTCAGAATAAACCGTTCGGGTTCCGGGTCTGCCCAGAAATTACCCATGGACCGGGTCGGCAGGCTGATGCGACCCGAGGCCGACGTTCCATACTGCTCGTAAAGCTGGTCCAGCCCTGAGGGTTGTGCCGCCTGGAAGAACAGCAGAAAAACCGCCAGACCCGCCAACACCGTGCCGGGAAAAATCGTATAAAGGTTGAGAAACCCTTTGAGCTTCTCGGAAAACGACGTCTTTTTAACTTGCGGAACTGCCGCCGCATCAGCAGCGGGGCGATTCGTCGGAATGGCAGCCTCTGCCGGAAGCCCGAGTTCCTCCGCGTATTCGAAAAACGCCAGCCACTGGGCGTAGAGAGACTCATCATTGGCCAGATAACTCAGCACTTCTGTACGTCGATCCGATGAAAGGCGATTCTCATACAGGGCCGCGAGCTCCTCGACGTCCGGACGCTCACCGACGGTTGTTCCCCGGTAAAGGGACAACGCAACGGAAACGGTTGTCGCATGAGATTTTTCATTCATTCATCGAATACCTTTTTTCTTTTAGACGGCCAACAATCAGAATCTGCGCAGTGAGGGTCTTCGCTCAGTAAACAGCCCTGGAAAGCGATTCCATATCAAGGTCACAGGCACGAAAGGCCTCGTGGCAGCGGTTCAGCACGTCGTTAATGATGCGGCCACCGTGGTGGTCCGGTTTGCCAAGGGCCCTGGCCGCTTTACTTTTATTCAGGCCATCGATGAAAACCATCCGGAGCAAAACCACCTCTTCACTGTTCAGTTGCAGCTGCTCGTGCAGGCCCCGAAGTTTTTCCGCCAGCGCCGGATCAAAGTGATCGGGGCAGACTTCATCTGCCAGGGGCGCCAATTCTGTTGCATCCGCCTCGAGGGAAGAGATCAACCGGCGGAACAGCAGAACGGCCTGCTTCTCCAGTTCCGTTCCCGATGGTTGATCCCGGGAAACAAGACCGGAAGCATCACTCCAGGCTTGAATATCACCGGTAGCACACTCACCCGCGCCTTCCTGACCACATGAGGGAAGCCGTGCCTTGATAACGGATATTGAATGCCTGACGGTTTCGGCGGTGCGCTGCCCGGCCTGGGTTAGCCGGTCAATAACGCTGGGCACTGGTTGGCGCTCCAGGCAAACCATTTTCCACAACCTTACCCATATTTCCCCCTGCGCCCTGAGCCAGACCGGAGGCCTTGGCCGACCAAAGCGTTTACGGGAAAATTCTTCAATCAGGTTGCTCGCCAGCGAAATCAGAAACGTTTTTGGTTGCGACTGTCCGCGGTATTGTCGGCAACGCTTCCAATCTTCCTCGCTGAGGCCGTCCAGCACATAATTAGTGGCTTCTTCGGCCAGAGCGTCCTGCCCGAAACGCCGGCGGGCCATTTTCTCGACATATTCGGTAAACCCCGGATCAAGCACTTTTTCGGCCCAATAGGCCGGGCTATCCGGTTTTGCTCCCTGCTCGCCTTCCAAATCACGCCCCCGTGTTTCTTGCCACTTCATTTTACAGACAGTGTCATCCAAACCCTCACCCGGGCCCTCAAAACTGAATTTTGGGAGCACAAAACGGAAATAGTTCCGAAATCTGTCGGGCTGGATTTGTAATGCTGATAGACATGAATACAATGTTAGCAATGTGTAATGCAACAATTACGGCTATTCCGGGCCATTAAAAAGAGAACCACTATGGATATGGTTCGCACGAATTTTCTAGTTATTCTTGTCATTCATGTTGTGCTGGCGATTTCAGCAACAACGCTGCCAGCTTTGGCGCAGTGGTTGAATCCTGTTGGTATCGCGCTTTCAGGCGGGGTCTGGTTCGCCCTGTTACTGTTTTACCGGTGGCGGTCAAAGGCGGGCGCACCCGCTGACTCCCCGACCCGGCCAACTCCAGCAAAGCCCCGGCCCGCCTCCAGCCCAACCGTCGAAACACCCGACTGGAAACAGCGCCTGGCACAGGTTGCTGATGAAGTGGCCAATAACAATGAACTGGAGAAATGGTCCGGCTGGCGCGAATTCGTCATCGCCCGCAAGCGAATTGATAGTGAAGATGGCAGTATCTGCTCTTTTTATCTCGAGCCATACGACAAGAAACCATTACCCAGGTTCAGACCCGGTCAATTTCTCACCTTTAAACTGACCAATGTCGATGGTGCTAAAACCATCACCCGCTGCTACTCGCTTTCCGATGCCTGCTTGCCCGACCACTACCGGGTATCCATCAAGAAATTGCCTCCGCCACCCAAACAACCCGACCTGCCCCCCGGCGTGTCCTCTAACCATTTCCACAAAACTCTTCACGAAGGCGACATTCTGCAGCTAAAGGCCCCCGCCGGGAACTTCTATCTGAATGAAGACAGCCCACGGGGCGTTTTGTTAATTGCCGGCGGCATTGGCGTCACGCCTATGGTGTCGATGCTCCGCCACCTGGCGGCGACTGCCAGCAAACGCGAGATTCATTTCTTCTACGGCGTCGCCAACATTGACCAGCTGGCATTGCTCGACGACATTGAAAAAGCGATGGCGCACTTGCCCAACGCGACCCTGCATATCTGCGTCAGCCAGCATGATGGCCGCCCCCTTCGGGACCTCAAAGTCAATGAAACCCGGGTTGCCGTTGATTTGTTTCGGGACCTTTTACCATCTAATAATTATGAGTATTACCTGTGCGGCCCCGGGCCCTTCATGGAATCGATTGTTTCCGGGCTTGAGGAGTGGGGTGTCCCGGAAAAGGATGTCCACTTCGAAGCATTCGGGCCCGCCAGTGTAAAGAAAGCAAAAGTGGCCACTGGCACTTTCAGCGTCATCTACAAAGAAAGTGATGAAACTCATACCTGGGATGGATCGGAAGATTCCTTGCTGGCCTTCACCGAAGCCCAGCAGATTGACTTGTCCAGCGGCTGCCGCATGGGAAACTGTGGTGCCTGTATGACGAGGCTGGTGTCCGGACAGGTATCTTACCCCAATGGGGAGCCAGGATGTGAAAGCCTGGAAAAGGGCTACTGCCTGCCATGCGTAGCGGTACCCGCGTCAGATGTCACTCTGGAAGCGTAGAGTTTCAGGGTCGGGATAAAAAATCATTGGGACGAAAGGCTATGACCATCGCAAAAGGAATTCTGCTGTTCTGTTTCCTGGCACTGTGCGCGAACGCAGCCCACAGCAATGAATGGAAGCCCGAAGATGTCATGGGCTACAAAGAGTGCGCAAAATGCCACAAGCCGCAGATCCAGAAATGGCAGCAAACCGCCCACCACGCTACTTTTCGGGACTTTCACGGCCAGGATAAAGCCAAACAGATAGCCGAAACCATGGGCGTTGACCGGGTTCGCGATACCGAAGCCCTCTGCGCTGATTGCCACTACACCGTTGGCCAGGAGCGCGGACGCGAGCGGGTCATTTCAGGCATCAGTTGTGAGAGCTGCCACGGCCCGGCCAAAGAATGGATGGCAAGCCATCAGCCCGAGGGGGATGGCGTCAAACGCGAATTTGAAGCCCCCCACGACCGCGAAGAGCGCCATGCCAAAGTGCGTGCCGCCGGCATGATCATTCCCAGCGACATCTATGGTTTTGCCAACAACTGCCTGGGATGCCACCTCACACCCAATGAAAAACTGGTCAACACGGCCGATCACCCCGCAGGCAGCAGCTTCGATTTTATGGCGAGACTGGAGGAAGTGCGCCACGGACCCGAGCCTGAACCCGATGAGAAAGATCTCAGAAAAGTGATTGGCTACGCCGTCGAGCTTGAGCACAGCCTTCGGGGACTGGCCCAGTCAAAAGAGGCAGGCCGCTTCCGCGACGGGATGCAGGGGCGAATCTACGTGGCACTGGCCAACCTTAACGGCCTGGCGGACCTCACAGGGGCTCAGGTTCTGAAAGACCTGTTAGCACAGATCCCCAAAGCCTATAACCCCAGCGACCCGGCCTCATTACTGAAAACCGCCGACCAGATTCAGAAGACCGCCCAGAAGTGGTCAGACGACAAAATTGGCGCCCAGTTCAAGAATGCTGTCAGTCATCAGCATATCGACAGCGCACCGATTCCATCAGCGCCGGCAGCCCAACAGGCGCCAACTCCAAAGCCTGAGCCGGCACCTGCACCCAAGCCGCAGCCAGCGCCAGAACCCGTCGCACCATCACAACCGGCCCAGCCAGCTGCAGCGCCGGCACCAGTAACGCCGGCACCGACAACACCTGCACCGGCCAAAAAACCGCCAACGCCGCCCGCAAAAGTAGCCCCCAAGGCGCCCGCAGGACCACAGCCGCTGATCAGCACCTATGCTATCTACACACCGCAATCGCAGCAGCTGTGCGAAACGGATAACCCCTGGTTATTTGGCAGGGTCTCGGTGGCACAGACCCGACTGGCGTCGGAAAGCTGCTTCGGGGTCGAGATCAAGGCGCGCCCGGGTGCCAACGTGTATCTTATTTCCCAGAGCAGCGGTTCCGCCCCGATGATGCTGCTGCCCGACTCTTGCGGCGCCTTCGGCAGCCCCATTGCTGACGGCCGCTACCATCTGCCCAATCAGGACGGCCGGGCGACCGCATTAAGGCTGGACCCGGGTGCCGGAGATGAAACCTTCCACCTGATGGTGATTGATAATGCCGATGCAGACCAGGCTTTCCAGAGCATAAGCTCGGCCTTGCCCGATGCCTGCGGCAGCTATCCCAGCCAGCAGTTATCCCAGTCGCTGGAAGACGCCCTGGGGGAGTTCGAGAACAATCAGGCGGATGTCGACTGGTCCGTTATAAGGTTCAGCCATGACTGACGTTAATACGCGGACACAGATCAAGCGGCCGAAAAAATGGGACCATGCCTTCTCGGCTGATATGGCTCCGGAACAGGTTGATGCCCTGTTAAAGCGCGAACCTTTTGCATCCATGATACCACCGGCACCGGAGTCCGGTGCTGATGATGCCAAAGCAGAAAAAGTCCGCGTAAAAATACGTGACATTCTGCTCAACGAGTCGCGGCTGCTGAATTTCGACAAGGATGAGATTGTTGTCCGCCAGGGCGATTATGGCGCCACAGCCTATTTTATAGTCTCCGGTAATGTCAGCGTTCTGTTCAATGTTGATAAATCCATGCTGGGACGGGGCCAGGCGACGAAAAAAAGCCTCTGGTCTCACTTCAAAAGAGTTCTGGGCAATCCCGACACGCCGGAAGCCCGTGATCCGGAGCAGTACGATCCTGCCGGTGCAACCGAAGACAGGTTGCAGCAAGGCGTGTTTCTTCAGGACGTTCCCCGGGTAATTGCTGCCCAGAAAGATGATCCTGACGAAATGGGCCCGGGGGAGATTTTTGGTGAGATAGGCGCGCTTTCCCGCTCTATCCGCAGCGCCACCATCATAGCAACCCGGGAAACCCAGTTACTGGAAATCAAATGGCAGGGACTGCGGGATCTGATCCAGGTCAGCAAGTCGTTCCGGGAATCGGTGGATAAAGTTTACCGCGAGCGCAGTCTGCGCAGCCTTCTGTTGTCTCTGGACCTCTTCCAGAAACTGCCGGAAAGCGCTCTGCAGGCGCTTGTGGACGGTGCCGAATTTGTCTCGGTGGGCAAACGGGACTGGAACACCAATGCCCAGGACACAACTCCGATCGTCAACGAGGGTGACTACGCATCCGCCCTGCTGATCCTGCGCTCGGGTTTTGCCAAGAAAACCAAGGCTTACGGGCACTCTGAATACACCACAAGTTACCTTTCAAAAGGAGACGTTTTCGGGCTCGAAGAAATGCTCAGGGCCTATCAGGGCGACGATTCCGGAAACAGCTATCGGCACGGCATCGCGGCGCTTGGCTACACCGACATGATTTCCCTGCCCGGCTCGCTGTGCGACCGGCACCTGTTTCCGCACCTGGAAGCCGCCGCACTGGATGCGCACGCGCAAGAATCTACGCCAGGGGACCCGCTGGAGGACACCAAAAAGAACCAGCTGATGGATTTTTTCGTCGACGAGCGCTTCATCAACGGTACCGAGACCATGCTGATCAATCTCGACCGTTGTACCGGCTGCGACGATTGCGTGCGGGCCTGCGCCAGTAACCATGACAACAACCCACGCTTCATCCGGCATGGAAAACAGTTCGAAAACATCATGGTAGCCAATGCCTGCATGCACTGTGCCGACCCGGTGTGCATGATCGGCTGCCCCACGGGCGCGATTCACCGCAGTGAAAATGGCCAGGTGGTCATCAATGACAACACCTGCATTGGTTGCCAGACCTGCGCAAACAGCTGCCCCTATGACAACATCCGCATGGTGGAGATTCGCGACCGCAAAGGCGAGTACATCCTGGATGAGCAGATGCGCCCCATCAATAAAGCCACCAAATGCGATCTGTGCTACGACAATCCGGTGGCGCCTGCCTGTCAGAACGCCTGCCCCCATGATGCGCTTCGCCGGGTCAACCTGGCAGACGAAGAAGCCATCAAGGACTGGTTGAAATAGATCATGAACCAGACACTGAAACGCTCTTTAAAGCTTCTCGTAACAGCTGCCGCACTGATACTGGTTTACTTTGTTCTCCGTCACCTGACTCGTTCGGATTTCCAGTTCAATTACGCACTGGGATGGCTTCTGTTTGGCTGCCTGCTGTTTCTGGTCTGCTTTAACTGGCGTAAGAAACTGAATTTCCTGCCCATTGGCAAAGCCGCTACCTGGGCCCAGATTCACTACTATCTGGGGCTTCTTACCCTGGGTCTGATGTTTTTGCACATTGAAACCCTGTGGCCCAACGGATGGTTCGAACGCCTGCTGTTCGTTTCGCTGTCGATCTCCCTGCTAAGCGGCCTGATGGGGCTACTGGTAAGCCGGATCTATCCCCCGATCCTGGTCAAGCGGGGGCCACAGGTGCTCTATGAGCGCATTCCCCGTTATCGTCGTGAAGTCAGACAACAGGTTGAAGATCTGCTCACTGAAACAGTCAGGGTCACCAAACGCACCTCCCTGGCCGACTTCTACGAAGCCAAGCTGGAACCCTTTCTGCTCAGCCAACAGAACTTTATTCATCATGCGTTCGATTCCGCAGCGCCGGCCCATTACTGGCGAAGGGAATTTCAGGCTATCCGCAGTTACCTGAGTGAAGGTGAACAGAAATCCCTTGATCAGATCGAGCAATTAACCCAGCGCAAAGTGAATCTGGACCTGAACGCCTCGCTCTATCAGATCATGCGCTACTGGCTGTTTGTCCATATTCCGTTCAGCTATCTGACGCTGTTTCTGGCCATTACCCATGGCATTCAAATTGAGCAATTCAGTTAAAGGCTGGGACCGTTGGCATGAGTCATGAAGAGGATTTTGGTTTCCGCAACAGTCAATATGAGCGACCCAACCAGAAATGGGTTTGCGGACGCCAGGCTGAAGGAAACGGCTGTAATCGGGGCCCGGACGGACGTGGCCAGTGTCAGACATTTTCTGAATGCGAGCCCTACAAGGACGGCGACCGCTGGCACTGTAACCGGCCATTCACCTCTGGCGGCAAGTGTGAGCAGGGGCCGCTTGCGGACGGACAGTGCTGCCTGAGCCGCCCACCCTGCAAACCCAGGGTCAGCCAGCGTACCAGGCGAGGCCGTGTTGTCATGGCGAGCGGATTTCTGGGGCTGATGGTTCTGGCCGCCCTTTTCCTGGCTGGCAGCGACAATGCCTTTTTCTCTCCCGGTCCGCTTACCTCTGGCCACGCCAACATTGGCTCCTGTCAGGAATGTCATGGCCAGGCCTCTTTGTTCCCCAGCGACCATGCCAGCGATCCAAGCCTGCTTTGTGCTGACTGCCATGAATTCTCTACCGCGCCACTGCAAGCGCATAACATGAGCTTCACTGCCACCGCAGGTGACCTCGCCAGCACCGGCACAACGGCAACGGAGCACGAATGCAGAAGCTGCCATCAGGAGCACGATGGCGATGCCGCTCTGCAAATGGCAAAGGCCGGCCAGAGCTGTTCAGGTTGCCATACAGAAGCGCTCGAATTCCCCCGTCAACACCCCGCATTCAATAATCTGGCGGCCCGCCCGGTGGCTTTACGTGCAATCGCGTTTGATCACGCAACCCATCAAAACAGGCATTTTCCGGATCAGGACCAGGCCACCTTTGAGTGCGATCAGTGCCATGAACCGAAGGCATCCAGCGCTGGTGATCTTGCCTTACAATCGTTCGAACAAAGCTGCAGTGACTGCCACCAGAGCGATGTCACCGGAGAATTCTTTGATGCCGGCCTGATGCTCTGGTCCATACCCGCCATTGATCCCGACCGGTTGAGCGGTACAGGTGAGCTGCCGGAAGCTGTTTATGACGAACAAGCCTTTGTCAGCCCGGTACAGGTCTGGTTACTCAATAAACTCGGAAGTGCCCCCGAACAGCTCGAGGCGATGGTCAATTTCGATCTGAACCCACTGGATACCGAAGACTTCACGGCCAGCCAGAAGCGTCAGGTGGAATACTACGTGAAGGAAAGCCAGGCACTGCTGGGATCACTGCGCAATCCGAACGATCGTCCCACCGCCAATGAACCGGCGATCGAGGCCTTGCTGGCCCAGCTTTCCCCGAAACAAATGCAAACAGCAGAGGCTCACTGGTTTGAAGATCAGCCGCTTCCTGACGATGCCCCCTACTACGGCGACCTGACCGACGGAGGCACATTTATTCGTGGATTCACCCTGCGCTATCGCCCCTCCGGCCATGCTGACCCGCTATTGAAGGCGCTTATTGAAGACCTGGTGATTAACCGGGCCAACGCGAATGCGGTGGACCAGCTACTGTTGCAAGACCTGCTTTCTGAGGAGATGGCCGGCCAGTGCGGACGCTGCCACCAGGTAGATCGTCAGGTGGTTGACGCAAACGACCTCTGGACACCAACGTCATCCGCAAGTCCCCTGACGCTGTTCTCTCATCGACCCCACATGCCGCCTCTGGCCGATCAGCAGTGTGTTGATTGCCACACCATCGATCTTGAAGAGCCCCAGCATGATTTCGGGCAGATGGACATCCAGCAGTGTGGAGACTGCCACCAGAAAGGCAAGGTGGAAAATGATTGCCTACAATGCCACAAGTATCACGCCCATCCGAAAACGGATGACTAGAGCTTGGCCCGGACCTCTGCAATGGAAACGGACGCCAACTCCGCAAGTTGGTCCAGTTGAGTCTGCACTTCCTCATTGGTGAGCGTTGCGCTTTGGCCGCAAAGGTTGGCAACGGCTGCTTCCAGAGTAGCCAGTTGCTCCGGCGGTTGTGAAGCTGCGACCAGAACAAAACGGGTGCTGACCGGAGCCGAGCCGACCTGAAAAACTCCCGGCTGAGCATTCACACCGCGCGGCAATCGCTGCACCTGTTCAGGCTCAAATCGAGCGCTATTGAAACCGAAGGGGCGACAGTTTTGTGCCAACAGAGATCGCGGTGCGGCGCCCTCGCCCAGCTTCAGCAGTAATACCGTCGCCGGCTTTGCAAGCTCGAAGCGCAAGCCATAACATCCCGGTGGCTGATCCAGTTCAGACAGCCGGCGATTGCCACTGCCCCACGGATTCTGTCCGTCGCACAAGGCATTGTTGCCGGGCACCAGCAGGGCCAGATCCGCTATAACTGAAACGTCTGACTGCTCTTTCTCCTGTTCCTGCGCCTGCGCTGTCTCTCCGGTTGCTTGCTGGTCCTGCCCGGACTGGGGCTCTGCAACCGGCTCAGCACCGGGTGCCGGCTGATCTGCGCTATCAGGAATATCAGAACTGCTGTCTGCCAACTCAGGTTCTTCCGAAACCACCGCTGCCTGTTCTTCGCGCTGGCCCTCTTCCTGACTTTCACTCCGTTCTTCGCTCAGGACATCGGAATCGGAGTCGTCCTGAAGATAGATCTGACTGAACAGAACGCTGGTGATCAGTGATAGAACAACGAGGGCAACAGGAATAAGATAATTGGGTGAGCTCGCCTGGTTATTGGACACAGCATTTATACCTTTACTGTATTGGAGTCGATTCTATTATCTGTTTATGTCCATCTTATATTGGCAAGAGCTTTATTGCATTTTTGTCGCTGGAAAATATAGTAAAGTGAAGTATAAACGACCTGCGGGGATGAACAACATGATTAAACAGATCAGTAAAATCAGTTTGTTATGTGCACTGGCACTAACCAGCGTGTCCGTTGCAGCCAAAGACTGCGCCGAGGCACAAACCTATTTCAATCAGGGAATGGAAGCGGGCAAGTCCGGAAACTGGGATCAGGCCAAATCACTGATCAGGGACTCTATCGATCTTTGTGGAAAATTCGATAACTGGTACCTGCTTGGGCAGGCGGAGTTTTTTAGCGAAACCTACGAGCCAGCTGAAAGTGCTTACATTGAAGCACGCAAGTACGCCAAAGATGACGACCAGGTGGCTCTCGCAATCGCCCGATATGCGGAGGTGCGCAATGCCATGGGCTATGAAACCGAAGCGGTCAACCTGCTCCACGATGCCCGCGAACTGCACAGCGATCCACCGCAATGGATCAGCCAACTGGCGCTGAACATTGATTCGGAGCTTGCCAATCAGCCGGTCACGGGTGAATCCGTCACTCGCGCCCTGACCATTTTACCCCCGAAAAGCTTCCACAAATATCAGCCGAAATATTCGCTGCGCCTCAATTTTGAGTTCGACAGTGAGGAGCTCGCGAATCCGGGAGCATTTGACCCGACGGTGATTGTGGAGGCTTTGAAAAACAGGGAGCTGGACAACAAGGTTTTCACCCTGATGGGGCACTCCGACGTTCGTGGCGACGAAAACTACAATAAAGGCCTGTCTGAAAAACGCGCTCGCGCCATTCGCCAGGCTATCGTAGACGCCGCCCCGGATCTTGCGCCACGCATTAAAATCCTGGGTAAGGGCAAGACATCGCCGCTCTATCACGGGGACTCGGAAAAAGAGCATCTGCTGAATCGCCGGGTTGAGATTGCGGTTGACTAGACACCCCCTTCGGCCGCAGGTAAAAAGTTATTTCTCATCAAGGTACCAGACGCCTTCTTCCGCCCGGAGAAGGCCTCTGTCCAGCCAGCTGAGAATGGTTTCAACATCAGCCTCGTAACCCATGTCCGGGTCGGGGCTGATCCATTCGCCCGTCTGTTCCAGATTCGTCAGCCAGGTCTCCCACTGCTCTACCCTGTGCGGATCAAACCGTGGGTCTTCATGAACCCCCAGAGCATAGATTGTTTCTGCTTCGGAGCGACCTTTAACCCTGACGCAAGCCAGGCGACGAGTGGTGATCTTCAACGTGCTTGCGGCTTCCAGAAAAGCCTGACTGGCGATGATGTCACTTGAAAACTTGCGTGTAAGGCCCTCAAGGCGGGAGCTCAGATTCAGCGGGTCGCCGAGTATGCCGAATTTTTTGATGCCCTTTTCAGGCCCGATATTGCCCATGGTCAGATCGCCAAACGCCAGGCCGATACCGGCACGCATGCCTTCCTGGATGTGCGCCTGAATCTGCTTGTCCCTGCGCGCATAGGGCCGGTCCCCCATGGACTGAAAATAGTCCTTCTGTAAACGATTCAACACCAGCGCCGCCCTGAGTGCATTGCGTCGGGCATCCGGGTCGTACTTTTCAGGCCAGTAAAAACACACCTCGTCGCCGGTATAACCCTCCAGCCAGGCTTCACATTCACTCTGTACCTGCTGGGTGACGGCATCCAGATAACGGTTAATTTCACGGAAAACAATTTCAGGATCCTGGACCAGGCTGGTAAAGCGGGTGTATCCGGCAATATCACTGATCAGCACGGCGCAAGCCGTCTCCTGACTGAAAGAGCTATTGCTGACACCCTCGCGCAGTACCACGCTACGAACCTTGGCGGGCAGGTAGCCGGAAACAATGCGGGCCTCCCGCATACTCCGGTTTCGCTGGAAAATAACAACCAGCCCCACCAGCAGTGCGGAAACAGCAACCGGGCCGACAATAGGCAGCAGTAACGCCGGAAACGCAAGATAGCCGATGGCAAACAGCAC
>Ga0136557_1000932_pt1 | contig 20532 bp, 17 predicted proteins | sample AntRauTorckE6832_FD_104796 | JGI IMG/M metagenome (GOLD analysis project Ga0136557, IMG submission 104796) | Saline lake microbial communities from Rauer Islands, Antarctica - Metagenome Torckler E6 #832 | ecosystem: Environmental > Aquatic > Non-marine Saline and Alkaline > Saline | place...
CTGAAGCGATTTAAAACCTGTGCTGTTGATACCTGTGTGATGTACGAAAACATCAGGTCCGCTTTCCTGCTCAATAAATCCAAAACCTTTTGCGTCATTAAACCATTTTACAATTCCATTTGCCATTGTGACTTTTCCTTAACTTCTAATTAATAATTTCAATTTCGATACTTCAGGGTCCTGCCACTTGTGCAATGGATATTCCTTAATAACGAAAAACTCAAATCCTCAACCGAGGAACTTCCTGATAATGAGCCAGTAACAATAATTAAGCAAGTTTTTTTTTATTTTATTTTTTAAATAGTTTTAAAAACTTATTACCTTCCATCATGTTATTGTTTTTTAACTTTTTATTACAGTTACTTATAAGTTTAATAAAACAAAATATCAATTTCATTTTTTTTAAAAATCCATTTTAAATATTAGATTTAAAAAAATTTTGCGTGCTGAAGTGATGATTAATATAAAATTATAATTAATCCATAAAGCTATAAAAAACCTAAATATTGACTGACGATAAAAACTATGTTTTTATTAATTATCACTTCTAAAAAATTATTATTCTCACAAAACAGAAAATGTTACAACTTTCAACAAAGGAGATAACAATGAAATCATTTTTTATCAAATTTTTATGCTTTGCTATATTTTGTCTTTTTTTAATTCCAGGCACCGGCTTGGTTCACGCAGAAGCCGGCAAATCTATTGTGGAAAGTAGGTGTACTTCCTGCCATGGGACCGGAAGAATAAAAAATGCTGATTACACTCCTGCACAATGGGAAAAAACAGTAAAAAGAATGATGGCAAAAAACAATTTCGGAAGTGAACTTACGGATAACGAAATGCAAAATCTTTTAAATTACCTTAATTCGATGTAAATAATATTTGACCTCAAACTAGAATTTTTTGTTCGATTATGAAAGATGAAAAATTTAATTTAATGAATATTGAGATAATTTAAAGATTAAATTTTGATTCTAAATTAAAATCAGGGCATAAAAGAGAGTTTTTGTTTTTTATTTAAAAAAAGAGCAGGCAGTTTAAAAAAAACAGCCTGCTCTTTTTATATCCGTATTTAAAACCCTTTAATTTATGACATTCTCACAATTAATTATCTTTTCAACATCCTGTAAAAATTAAATAAAGTTTTAATTTTCAAATGCCGATAAATTAATATCTGCGTACAATATCAGTGTATTTAAGAGATGCCAAAACTTAGTTGTTGATTTTATAATTTTCTTTATAAATAACTGTAAATGCAGACTTTAAGCTAATATATATCTTTTCTGCAAAGGAGAATTTACAATGGATTTACAATTTAAACCTTTAAACATGTCTCTTCAGGATCACTCCGGAGCAGAGAATGATCGTGAAAAATTAGAGTCTGTTAAGGCTATGAGATACTCAAACATGGAATCTAAAGAAACAGACCTGGTTTTAAAAACAAAACAAGGAGATATTGTTACCCTTTCAAGAGCTTCAGACTTTGAAACCGAGCTTAATACTTATTCTGCATTAAGAAAAAATTTAAACTCTGTGTCATCTTCCTCAGCACTTGCTTTTAAAGCCGAGTATTCAAACTCTTATGAGATTTCTCTTGAAGGTGATTTTAACAAAGAAGAAATAAAGGATATCAACAAAGCTATAAAAAGTCTTGAAAAAGCGATGAAAAGCCTTGTAAACGGAAATACAGACAAAGCTCTTAAAAGTGCAATGTCTCTTGCCGGACTTGATACAGTTGCGGGATTTGAAGCAAATTTAAGTTACAGTTTTACAAGAGAATACCAGTATGCAGAAAGCTTTGTACAAGACTACAGTAGAAAACCTCTAAAGAACCTTTATGAGTCTGCCAAAGATTTTAAACCTGTTCTTGAAAAACTGACTGATGAAACAGCAGATAAAACTAAAGCGTCTGAACTTCCTGAAAATAAAGTGAGCTCAGTTATTGATAAACTTTTTGAAGATATGAAAGAAGAATTCAGGAAAGCAGATGAAGAAAAAACTAAAAACCCCTGGGATGATTTTTTTAACAGCCTGAAAGACCGGTTTGACCAAAGACTTTTTGATAAAGCGTAAAAACAACTAACATTAAATTCCTCTCAGACTCTGTTTTCTTAAGACTGAGAGGAATATTATCTCAAATTACAAAAACTGCTAATCATCTTTGGTTTTAAGAACAGAAAGAAAAGCATTTTGTGGTATTTCAACAGATCCAACCATTTTCATTCGCTTTTTACCTTTTTTCTGCTTTTCCAAAAGCTTTCTTTTTCTTGAAATATCCCCTCCGTAACACTTTGCTGTTACATCTTTTCTGTATGCAGATATTGTCTCCCTTGCAACAACATTCCCACCGATTGCTGCCTGAAGAGGAATTTTAAACATCTGTCTTGGAATTTCTTCTTTAAGCCTTTTAACTGCCATTCTTCCTCTTGCTTCAGCATTGGTTCTGTGAACTAGCTGAGACAAAGCATCGACTTTTTCTGCGTTTACAAGAAAATCAAGCTTAACAATTTCTGTATCAAAATAATCATACATATCATAATCGAAAGAACCGTAGCCCTGGGTAATTGTTTTGAGCTTATCATAAAAATCATAAACAACTTCACCAAGAGGAAGAATTACTGTAAATTCAACTCTTTTGCTGTCCAGATACATATGAGTTATATCTTTTGATCTTTTTTCCATGCAAAGCTTCATTACAACGCCAATATAGTTATCAGGAACAATAATGCTTCCCTTAATATAAGGCTCTTTTACATACTCTATTGTTCCCGGATCAGGATAATACTCAGGGTTATCTACAATAATCTCTTCAGGATTTTCTTCGGTCTTTACTCTGTACTGAACAGAAGGTGCGGTTATAATAAGAGACATGTCAAATTCACGCTCAAGTCTTTCCTGAACTATTTCAAGGTGAAGAAGACCTAGAAACCCGCATCTGAAACCAAACCCAAGAGCTGCGGAACTGTCTTTTTCATAAATAAGTGATGCATCATTTAATTTAAGTTTTTCAAGAGCTTCTGTAAGATTTTCAAGATCATCTGTCGCAACTGGATACAAAGATGAAAAAACCATGGGCTTTGCTTCCTTAAAACCTTCAACAGCCTTATCACAGGGGTTATTAGCCAGGGTGATTGTATCACCTGTTTGTACATCACTTATATTTTTTATACCGGCTACAAGATAGCCAACATCACCGGCCTGAAGCATATCCTGGGTAACCATAGTAATTCTGAAAAATCCAATTTCTTCAACTTTATGGCTTGAACCAGACGACATAAATTTTATTGTATCACCCTTTTTTAGACTTCCGTCAAAAATCCTGAAATGAACAATAACACCTCTGTAGGGATCGTAATGGGAATCAAAAACTATGCCTTTCAAAGGTTTTTCAACATCACCTTCAGGCGGAGGAATATGTTTTACAACAGCTTCAAGAACTTCTTCTATGCCTATTCCGTCTTTTGCACTTGTAAGAATTGCCGATTCCGAATCTAGTCCGAGATCTTCATCTATCTGTTCCTTAACCATTTCTATGTTTGCTGAAGGAAGATCTATTTTATTTATAACAGGTATAATTTCAAGATCATTTTCCATAGCAAGAAAAAGATTGGCAAGAGTCTGTGCCTCAACACCCTGGCTTGCATCAACAAGCAGAAGTACGCCTTCGCAGGAAGCAAGAGCTCTTGAAACTTCGTATGAAAAATCTACATGACCAGGAGTATCAATAAGGTTTAAAACATAGTTTACTCCGTCTGATGCTTTATAGGGCAGACATACAGTCTGGCTTTTAATTGTGATGCCTCTTTCCCTTTCGAGATCCATATTGTCCAGAAGCTGATCCTTAAAATCTCTGTCAGAAACAATACCGGAGTTTTGAATAATTCTGTCCGACAAAGTAGATTTCCCGTGATCAATATGCGCTATCACGCTGAAGTTTCTTATTTTTTGAATGTATTTGCTCATTTAGGCTCCATAAAGAGTCATTAATATTTATTCACATGTTGACACAAAAATGTTAATTTTATATCCAGAAGTATGATATATAGAAAAAATGACTAAGTATCAACCTATTATCATCATGTCAAACTATATGCATTACAACCTAATAAAGAAACTGAACTATGAAAAAAAGCAGCTTACTAATTGTAGACGACGATATGGCTATAAGAGAGGCCATGAAAGAATATTTTACCCTGGCCGATTTCAGCACCAGCACAGCAGCCGATGCATACGAAACCCTTGATTTTTTAAAAGACAATCCAGGAATAGATGTAGTTATCACAGATATTATGATGCCTGGAATGAATGGGCTTGAGCTTACAGACAGAATTAAGTCAGCATATGATACAGATGTAATAGTTATAACAGGTTACACTGAAAATTATTCATATGAAGAAGCTATAAAAAAAGGTGCAAGCGATATTGTATTTAAGCCTGTACGCTTTGAAGAGCTTCTTTTAAGGGTTAAAAGGGTTTTAAGAGAAAGAAAGCTGACCCATGAAAGAAATGATATGGTTGAAAAGCTTAAAAAGCTTGCAGTAACAGACGGGCTTACCAAGCTTTACAATTCAAGAAAATTTTATGAACAGCTTGAAACAGAGATTGAACGCTTTAACAGATATAAACACCCTTTATCCCTGATTATGCTTGACATAGATCATTTCAAGGAATTCAACGATACCTACGGACATCTTGAAGGAGATAAAGTTCTTTACAAAGTAGGTGAAATAATAAATTCTTCTTTAAGAACAATGGATACAGCCTACAGATACGGAGGGGAGGAGTTTACAGTGATCCTTCCGGAGACAAGGGCAGATGAAGCTGAAGTTGTTGCATCAAGAATCAAAGAAAGTCTTGAAGAAGAAATCTTTGCTCCTCAGATAAATCAACAAATTAAAGTAACAGCCAGTTTTGGTATAACAGAATACCTACCTCCGGAAAATATCCATTCTTTTGTAAACAGAGTTGATCAGGCTCTTTACGCTTCCAAAGATGAAGGCAGAAATAAAATAACTGTAATGCTTGCAAATGCCCAATAAACATATGGACTTTTTAATCATTCCTCTGAAAAATCCTGACCAATCTGTTTTACAAGATATTTTAGATCTTTATATTCAGGAAGAATGGTGGGACGGGAACCATGATTTAAAAAACGTGCTTGAAATTATTAAAGGAAGTCATATTTTTTATGCTGCATTAGATAATAATGCTGTAATAGGAATGGGAAGAGCAATAAGTGACGGTGTAAGTGATGCATATATTCAGGATGTAGCTGTAAAAAAAGAATACAGAAAACAAAACATCGGCTCATCCATAATAAAAGAAATAGTCAAAAAACTTAAACAGGAAAAAATTTTGTGGATAGGTCTTATTTCTGAAAAAAATTCACATGAATTTTATAAAAAACTGAATTTTGAAGAAATGAAAAATACTTATCCAATGAAATATAAATTGAATACCAATGACATTTAAAAAATTAGAGATTAAAGACAAAGATTTTCTTAAAAACCATCTTAAGAATAATACAGAAGAATTATGCGTGTACTCCCCTCTTACAATTCTTGTATGGAGAGCTAAATACTATTACCCTGTATATAAAATTTATAATAATATCTTATACATAGGCGCATATCTTACAGGAGATAACGAAAAAAATCACCTTATACTTCCTGTACCGGAAAGCGGGAAATACCCGGATCCTAAGCACCTATACGAATTTATTAATTCTGAAGATTTTTCATATTATAAATATATTCCTGAAACCTATATTGAAAAATTCGGAAAAGATGAAATTGAAAAATACTTTTCCATTGAATATGTATCAGGAGATTCTGATTATATTTATCTTCGTGAAAATCTTGCTGCGCTTAAAGGAAGAAAATATTCAAAAAAACGAAACCTTATAAATCAGTTTCTTAAAGATTATGATAAAAGATATGAATTTACTGAAATAACAAATAAAAACAGGCCTGAAGTGCTAGATTTTATAGAGGAATGGTGTATTGTTCGCGATTGTGAAAGTGATCCTGAATCAGATATATATTGTGAAAAAAAAGCTGTTGAAAATGCCGTAAACAATGCTGATTTTCTGGGATACAAAACACTTGTTTTAAAAATTGATGAAGAAATAAAAGCCTGTGCACTTTCATCCGACATTACACAGAATGTGGGCGGCCTTCATTTCCAGAAGGCTTCTTTTGAAATTAAAGGATTATATCAGTTTTTTGATAAGCACTGCGCACAAAAACTTTTTGATAATCATATTAAATATATAAACAAAGAAAGCGACATGGACGATGAAGGTTTAAGGCAGGCAAAAAAATCATACTACCCTGTCAAAACAATATCTTCATACAATCTTACACCTCTTAAAACCTAAACCCTCCTGTTGTCAAAAGAGCTGTTTTTAAACCTTATTTCAATGTAGAGGTCGCCTTTTTCATTATAATCTCCGGCAAGCCCAAGCCCTGAAAGTCTTATTTTCTGTTTTTCCTTAATTCCGGGGGGAATATTTACCCGGTAAAGCCTGTTGTAAAAACCCCATGGCAGATTAATCCTTTTAGTACATCCGGATAAAGCTTCAAAAGGCGAAATTTCTATCTTACCAAGGAGATCATTTGTATCTGGTATTCTAAGCGTTTTTACTGTTATAATATCAGGAGTCTTTTTCCTTGGAAAAGCTTCTTTCATGCGATCAGAAAATTTACCTGAGGGAAGTTGTATAAAATATTTAAGCATTAAAGCACCAGCTGCAAAACCGCTGACATGTGCCCACCAGGCAATTCCTGCAGCATGACCTCCTGTTGCATTAAGCAGCTGGATTAAAAACCAGAAACCTAGAAAAATAAAGGCGGGTATTTCTATAAACCATGGAATAATTATTATAGGAATTATTGTAAGAATCCTTGCACCTGGAAACAAAATAAAATAAGCGCCCATAATTCCTGCAATGGCGCCACTTGCTCCAACTACAGGAGTATTGTCTGAATAATTAAAAAGAAAATGAATCAAACCGGAAATAAAACCGCAGCCGAGATAAAAAATAAAATATTTTAACGGACCGAGCCTGTCTTCAATATTGTCTCCGAAAATAAAAAGGGTCCACATATTCCCTATTAAATGAAGCCACCCTCCGTGAAGAAACATAAAAGAAATAAAGGAAAAAACGCGCGCATAAAACGGAAAATATCCTGAGATCTCAGGATTGGTAAGTTTGGCAGGAACAAGACCGTATTTGTAAATAAACATATCCATTCCTGCAGAATGGTTTATTTCAATAAAAAAGACACAAAGATTGACAGCAATTAAAAAATAATTAACCACCGGGGTTGATAATGAAGGGTTGGAGTCTCTTACTGGTATCAAATATCTGTCCTGACTGCTTTTTTTATATTTACTAATCTGTCGAAAACAAAATTTTTTTATCTGGCTTAAAAACCGGCAAAAAAGACAATTTGTGTTCAGCCATCTTAATTATAACCGGGTAACGGACATACTGATATCTACAAATACAGCCTGATGAATCAATGCACCGCAGGAAATCACATCAGCACCAGCTTTTGCAAGCTCTTCAAGTCTTTCAGGATAAACATTTCCTGATACTTCAACTATTGCTCTTTTATTTATAAGTCTGCACGCCTTTTTTATTTCTTCAGTAGTCATATTATCAAGCATTATAACATCTGCCCCTGCTTTCAGAGCTTCATGAACCTGTTCATAACTACTTACCTCAACCTCGGTTTTTACAAGGTGAGAATTTTTACTTTTTGCAGCATAAACAGCGGAACTGATGCTTCCGGCAGCTTCAATATGGTTGTCCTTTATAAGAATTCCGTCATAAAGACCTGTTCTGTGGTTGGAACACCCTCCTGCAAGAACTGCGTATTTTTCAAAAACTCTCATACCAGGAGTGGTTTTTCTTGTGTCTGTAATCTTTACATTCGGATAATTCTTAAGTTTGTCAGAATAAATTTTTGTATTTGTAGCAATGCCTGACATTCTCTGAAGAAAATTAAGAACTGTTCTTTCGGCTTTTAAAAGGGAGATCATATTTCCATGTGCTTCTAAAATTATCTCTCCTTGTTTCACAAAAGACTTGTCAGAATAAAAAAAATTTACTGATATATCAGGGTCAACTTTTTGAAAAACCCTCAAAGCTGTATCAGTACCGCAAAGAACAAAATCCTGTTTTGCCCTGATAACAGCTTTTCCATTGGCATTTTTATCTATTACAGACTGGGAAGTAATATCACCTGATCCAATATCTTCAATAAGAGCAAGTTCTATTAATTTATCTGCAGCTGTAAAGTCAAAAACCTTCATCACCCTTTAATCTCCCTGACCTTAGAAAGATGATTATTTAACTCTTCAAGCTTTTTTGAATACTCTTCATGCTGATTTTTAGTTTTTTCAACAACATCTTTTGGAGCTTTATCAAGAAAATTCTCATTTGAAAGTTTTTTGCCGAGCATAATAAGCTCCTTGTCTACTTTGGCAATTTCTTTTTCAAGTCTTGAAACCTCTTTTTCAACATCTATAACACCTTCAAGCGGGACAAAAAGGTTATCTGATTCTACAATAGCAGTTGCAGCAGATTTTGGTCTTTCACCCGGCTTTTCAACTACAAGGTTTGATAAGCGAGCTAGACTTTTTATCATTTCTGATTCATCTTCAGCTATTTCAGTATGCATAAAATTATTAGTCTGTAGATGAGCTTCAAGAAGCTGTCCAGGCTGAAGATTCATTTCTCCGCGGATATTTCTTACAGCAGAGACAATATTCATAATATACTCCATCTGAACCTCAGCTTCAGGACTGTATGAAAGAGTTTTTTCTCCCCTTGTTCCGGGGAAACCTGCATTCATTACAGACTCAGTGTTCCCTGGGATTTTATTCCAAATCTCTTCTGTAACAAAGGGAATAAAGGGATGAAGCAGACTTAAAGTATCTCTCATAACTCTTGAAAGTACACCTTTTGTAGCTTCCATTTTTTCTTTTCCATGCTTTTCAAACAGCACAGGTTTAATTGCTTCAAGATACCAGTCACAAAGTTCATGCCATACAAAGTGATATAAAGTACCTGCAGCTTCGTTAAAACGATAAGCTTCAATCTCGTTTTTAACTGCTGATATTATTGTATTTAGCCTTGAAAGCATCCATTTATCAGGAAGAGAAATAAATTTTTCATTATAATCGCTGTATTCCTTATCCAGGTGCATAAGAGAAAAACGTGCAGCATTCCAGAGTTTATTAATAAAATGTCTGTAGCCTTCAACCCTTTTTTCAGACATTTTTACATCTCTTCCCATTGCTGCATAAATTGATAAGGTAAACCTGAAAGCATCTGTTCCGTATTCATCTATAACAATAAGAGGATCTATTACATTACCCTTTGACTTACTCATTTTATTGCCGTTTTCATCTCGTACAAGGGCATGTACATAAACATCCTTAAAAGGAACTTCGTCTTTAAAATAAAGACCCATCATCATCATTCTGGCTATCCAGAAGAATAAAATATCAAAACCTGTTACAAGTACTGAAGTCGGATAAAAAGTATTTAAAAGCTTTGTATCTTCAGGCCAGCCCATTGTTGAAAAAGGCCATAAAGCAGAGCTGAACCAGGTATCAAGCACATCAGGATCTCTTGTAAGATTGCTGCTTTTGCAATCAGGGCAGGTTTTAGCTTCAACAGAAGAAACAATAAGTCTTCCGCAATCATCACATGTCCAGGCAGGAATCTGATGTCCCCACCATATCTGTCTTGAAATACACCAGTCTCTTATATTATCAAGCCAGTTGTAATATATTTTTTCCCATTGTTCAGGTAAAATAGCAGTTTTTGAATCCTTTACTGCCTGGGCAGCTTTTTCAGCTAGAGGCTTTGTTTTAACAAACCACTGTTTTGAAAGATTAGGCTCCACAACAGTATCGCATCTGTAGCAATGCCCCACACTATGGGTAATATTCTCTTTTTTAATGAAAAAGCCCTGCTCTTCAAGCTTTTTAACAGCCTTTTTCCTGCATTCAAATCTTCCAAGACCTTTAAATTCTCCTGCAGCTTCAGTCATAAAGCCGTCATCATCAATAGCTTTAATACTTTCAAGATTGTGTCTCACACCGATTTCAAAGTCATTTGGATCATGAGCAGGAGTAACTTTCAAAGCTCCTGTTCCAAACTCTGTATCAACATAAGAATCTTTAATAACAGGAATTTCACGGTCAGTAAGGGGAAGCTTTACATATTCTGCAGTAAAATCCTTAAATCTTTCATCTTCAGGATTTATTGCAACAGCAGTATCTCCAAACATGGTTTCAGGTCTTGTCGTAGCAATTACAAGCTCACCTGAACCATCTGAGCATGGATATTTTATATAATAAAGAGCACCGTCTTTTTCTGCATGCTCTACTTCAAGGTCTGCAAGAGCTGTCTTACATCTTGGACACCAGTTAATAATATAGTCGCCTTTATAAATAAGACCGTCATTATATAAATCTTCAAAAACCTTTTTTACAGCAGTGGAAAGACCTTCATCCATTGTAAATCTTTCCCTTTCCCAATCGCAGGATGCTCCAAGTCTTTTAAGCTGGTTTATAATGGCACTGCCGTATTTCTCTTTCCATTCCCAGACTCTTTCAATAAATTTTTCACGACCAAGATCATGCCTTGAAAGTCCCTGCTGCTTAAGGTCCTTTTCCACAACATTCTGGGTGGCAATTCCGGCATGATCTGTTCCGGGCATCCATAGAACATTATACCCGTTCAGTCTTTTAAACCTGCATAAGATATCCTGCAAAGTTATATTCAAAGCATGCCCCATGTGAAGAACGCCGGTAACATTGGGGGGAGGAATTACTATGGAAAATGGAGGCTTAGTGCTTTCTTCTTCTGCTTTAAAGTAACCGTTTTTTTCCCAGAAATCATACCATTTATCTTCAACAATTTTATGTTCATAAGATTTATCAATATTATTGTCAGTCATATTCAACTCCGAATTAGTTTACAGCAATATTCCATTAAAAAATGGGAATTATTTAATAACCCCCATTTTTTAGCAATTAATTATATTTTTACAAGTATTATTTAATCATCTTTTTCTTCAGCCCTGAATACAGAATCTTTTAATGCATCGAGTTCCTTTGCAACTGAACGTTCAATAACATCTGTTAAAACGGCATCAATTTTTTCGGTAAAAAGCTTTCTAATCACTTTTTCAAGCACCCTTTCAAGAATTTCTTCATCTATAAGACCTGCATAGTCTTTTCCCTTAAAACTTTGAACATCAAGCCCTATATTTCCCCCGGTATAATCGTCTTCATCTGAATATAAATCATCTATATCGCCTGAATCTTCGTCAGAAAAAACTGGAAAATCATCGCTTTCTTCATTATCTTCTTCAAGAAAGTGGTCTGTAACCGTAGGTTCATCATCTTTTATTGCTTCAGAAAGCTCAAGTATATCATCGTCAAATAATTCTTCATCAAAATCGGCTGAATCTTCATAAGCTCTTTCCGTAAGTTCTAATACTTCATCAGAATCTTCTTTATCTGTTAGCTCAAGAATTTCTTCATCATCTTCAATTTCTGTATAAGACTCTTCACCATAGACTTCATCTGAGTAAGAATCCTCCTGTTCAAATTCAGAAAGATCAAGAATTTCTTCGTCTTCATCATCAAAAGGATCATTTAATTCAAAAATCTCCTCATCTTCTTCCTGGAAAAGATCTTGATCCTTTACCTGATCTTTTTTCTTTATTTCGTTTACAACACTCTCCTCAAGGTCAGAAAGATCAAAATCGTCAGTAAAATTATCCTGATTTGAATTATTTTCAGATGAATTATTCATGAAAGACTCCGGGTTGTTATCATTTATTAATTTTAGATTAATTACAGCCTTATGCAAAAATATTTTCTAAATTTTTTATAAGATAGTATGTAATAAAAAAAAACAGTATTTAGCAAAGATTTTTTAAAAGGTTGAGCGTTTTTACAGTTAAACCGATTTCCAGTGCAAAACAATTTAATGTTACAGGCAGCATCTGAAATGATTAAAAGCTTCAGCCGCAGTTAATATGAACCCCGGAAGGCTACATATTAAACGCGGAAACTGATTTAATCCATAATAACTTATAGAATAAAATTTATCGTTCAATTAAAGTTTTATAAATATATCACAAATAAACTCAGAGGCAAATCATATGAAAAGATTTTATAATGAAAAATTAGAACCTGACTCAAAATTTTTCACTTTAACAGGTAAAGAAGCCCATCATTTAAAAAATGTAATGAGAATAAAACCAGGCGAAACAGTTATTTTTACCAACGGCAAAGGTCTTGATTTTAAAGCTTATATTGAATCAATTGAAAATAATATTATCAATTTTTCAGTTACAGAATGCATTAAAGGAGAAAAAGATTCTTTTCTTAATCTTTCAATTGGATTCTCAATAATAAAAGGCAAAAAAAACGACGAGCTTATAAAACCTCTTACAGAACTTGGAGTAACAGAAATAATTCCTTTGGTATCTACACGAACAGTAAGTGATCCTGGAGAGAAAAAAAAATCGAATAAAACGGCAAGGTGGAGGGAAATTTCAAAAGAGGCAATTAAGCAGTGTGAAAGATCTTTCCTCCCCAATATTTGTGAAATTTCAGATTTTAAAGAGATAATAAGCTCTGCAGAAAATTATGATTTAAAAATTCTTTTATACGAAAGAGGCGATATTTCCATAAAGACTCTTAAAGAAAAGTATAACAACCCGAAAAATGTTCTTTTAATTACAGGCCCTGAAGGCGGTTTTACAGATGATGAGGTAAAAGCTGCAGAATTAAACGGCTTTGAAAAAATAACCATGGGCCCAAGAATTTTAAGGGCTGAAACAGCTGTACTTTCTTCTTGTGTAGTTTGTCAGCATTTGTTCGGGGATATATAAAACGAATAATTCAGATTAAGATCATATAAAAAAAGGCTCAAGACAAATTGTCTTAAAGCCTTTTTTTTATGGTGCCCAGGGACGGAATTGAACCGCCGACACGGGGATTTTCAGTCCCCTGCTCTACCGACTGAGCTACCTGGGCTCGCTGTAAGCGATGAAAGAGTTTTTAGGTTATTTAGCTTTTTGTGTCAATAGATTTTTAATCTTTTTTTAATTATTTTTTTCAGCCGGCAAAAAAGATTTTTGTTTTCAGAAGTTTACATTTACTCAGACATAGCTTTTTGAATTTTTTCCTCGTATACAGCCTATTATAGTGTTTTCAGATCCAGCTCAAGATATACAACTCCTGAAAGCGGATTATTATAATAAGGATTTATTTTTTTAAAACCAAGGCTTTCATAAAGATAAAGTGCCTGTGTAAGGCTTTCAAGAGTATCCAGACGCATAAGAGAGTAGCCAAGTTCTATAGCAGATAAAATTATTTCCTGAGCAAGCTTTTTTCCAATCCCTGATCCCATAGCTTCAGGAATTACAAAAAGCCGCTTCATTTCACATATATTTTTGTCAAGAGCCCGCACTGCAACACATCCTGCGGCTTTCCCTTTATAACCCGCTATTAACAGATCACCTTCGGGATATGAATACTTGCCAGGCAAATTTTCTAGCTCTTTTTCAAAACTCTGAAAACAAAGATCAACATCAAGGTAAGCTTCATACATACGAAAAAGTATGCGTACATTTTCTATATCATATTCTGTCTGGACCTGTTTTATAAACATTTTTCCTTTTACCAAATTTTTTTTACGAACCTAATATATGTCGTTTATAAATTTTAAAAAATTCAATCTATAATAAAGTATTAGTAATTGACTGAAAATCAAAATTTTTTGTTAAGTTAAGGCAGATGAAAAAAACAACCGCTTGAATAACAGAGTATTTTAGGATTAGATTTTTCATATAACTAAGAAATATACAAAAAAAGGCTGTTTTTATTCAGCAACTAATTAATCAGTATAGAAAACTGCCCTGATTAAACTGTTTTATTCTTCTTTACTTATTTTATCGATTCTTGCATTAAACATTTCAACCGAGTTTTTAAAACTTAAATATATTCTTAAAATCTTAATCTCTTCCTCCTCTGAAGCTCCTTTTGTTTCCTCTTTGAGATCTTAACTGATAATTACCACCGCTTATTTTCATTCTTTTTCCTGCAACAAGAGCTTCCGCTAGGGTCTGCCTTGCTTCTCTCAAAATTCTTCCATAGGTTTGCCTTGATACTTTCATGATTTTAGAAGCTGATTCCTGATCAAGATTTTCATAATCTGAGAGTCTTATTGCTTCAAAGCCCTCAAGAGTTAATAAAAGCACTACTTCAGAAGAATGATCCGACGGTGCGAAAAACTTATTTCCAGGTTCCCTTGAAATAAAACGTCTTTTTTTATATCTTGGCATCAATTCAGCTTTATTATCATTTGTTAAATATAACATGAATATAAAAAACAGTTAGTTCAAGAATATTTTGATCAAATGATCAAAATAATTTGTAAAAATCTGATTTTAAGCATCCCTGTAGATAAAGAAAAAAATTGACTTGACGCATAATTATAAAATGAAATAAGTGCATTAAATTATTATTCAAAAAATTATAATTTTTCAGTTATTTTATCATATCCAATTTCAATTTATTAGTAATTAAGGAACTCTAAATGGGCGGCATATTCGGATGTACTTCAAAAGAAGATTGTCTTACTGATCTTTTCTACGGAACTGATTACCTTTCTCATCTCGGAACCAGAAGAGGCGGAATTGCAGTAAACGGTCCTCACGGTTTCCGCAAAAAAATTCACTCACTTGAAAATTCTTATTTCAGAACAAAATTTGAACCAGATCTCCATGAACTTAAGGGGAATATTGGTATCGGGGTAATAAGCGATAACGAAAGTCAGCCTGTAATGCTTAGTTCAGATATAGGGGTTTTCGGCATTGTTTCTGTTTCAAGAATCAAAAACATAGATAAGCTTACAAAAAGAGCATTTGAAAAAGGTCAATCTTTTTCAGAAACAAGCTCCATAGGAATAAACCCAACAGAGCTTATTGCAATGCTTATTGCTGAAAAAGGCTCTTTTGAAGAAGGTATAGAACATGCACAGGAAATGATAGAAGGTTCATGCACAATGCTGATCCTTACCAAAGACTCTGTTTATGCTTCAAGAGACAGACTTGGAAGAACACCTTTAATAATGGGCAAACAAGAAAATGGTTTTGCTTTTTCATCTGAAACAAGCGCTTTTCCAAACCTTGGTTATCAGGTCGAAAAAGAACTTGGCCCTGGAGAAATTTTAAAAGTAAATCCGGATGGATATGAGCAGGTAAAAGCTCCCGGAGACAAAGTGCAGGTCTGCTCATTTTTATGGGTTTACTACGGTTACCCTGCCTCTTCTTATGAAGGTATAAATGTTGAAACAGTTCGTTATGAATGCGGCAAAGCTCTTGCAAGACAAGACAGGGAAAATATAAACATCGATTCTGTTTCAGGTATTCCCGATTCAGGAATAGGTCACGCTCTTGGATACGCCAATGAAAAAGGTCTTAAATATAACCGACCTTTTGTAAAATATACACCTACATGGCCGAGAAGTTTTATGCCCCAGACACAGTCGGTAAGAAACCTCGTAGCAAAAATGAAACTGATTCCTGTGAGAGAACTGATACAAGGTAAAAAGCTTTTGTTTTGTGAAGATTCCATTGTCCGGGGAACCCAGCTCCAGGATAATGTTCAGATGCTTTTTGATTACGGAGCACAGGAAGTCCACATGAGAGTTGCTTGTCCTACCCTGATTTATCCTTGTGAATTTTTAAATTTTTCCCAGTCCCGCTCTACTCTTGATCTTGCCGGAAGAAAGGCTATAAAAGCTATTGAAGGAAAGGAAGATTCAAATCTTAATGAATACGCAAAATCAGGATCAGATAAAAATCTAGCCATGACAGAATACATAAGAGAAAGACTGGGGCTTACAAGTTTAAAATATCAGCCTCTTGAAGAACTTGTAACTGCAATCGGAATTCCACGTGAAAACCTTTGTACTCACTGTTTTGACGGAACCGGCTGCTTCAGGTAAATTTCTGATCATCAAATTTAAACACACATTCTCCATCGCGATATACTTACCGCTTTTGAGTATTCAAAAAAATATATTCTGATGGAGAAAAAGAATTAACCATATCTGAAAAAATATTAAACACACTAAAAAACATCATGATATAAAAAATATAACTGTATTATTTTTTATAAAAAAACATGGAAATTAAGAATAATAAATGTAAAATGAAGTAATAAAAATCAGAAAATCTTTAAAAAGAGATGGAGCGGGAAACGAGATTCGAACTCGCGACTTCAACCTTGGCAAGGTTGCACTCTACCTCTGAGTTATTCCCGCTTTTAAGTGGTGCGCCAGGGAAGATTCGAACTCCCGACCTACGGATTAGAAGTCCGTTGCTCTATCCAACTGAGCTACTGGCGCGAAAACAAAGATTAACTAACAAAAAAAAAATATATTGGCAAGCCTTTTATTTATTTTTTTTATGGCTAATTTTAGAATACTTTACCTGCATAATTTATTAAGGTATACTATCTGATTGAATTAAACAAATAAGTAGGGATATAAATGAATAATACAAAAGATAAATTGCATAAAGCCAAAGCAAAAATCAATACACTTCCTGTAAAATCAAGCGGGAATGATCTTGTAAAAAAAGACCCTTTACAGGCATACCTTTCTGAAATCAGTAGGTATAATCTTTTAACCAGGGAGCAGGAAATCGAACTTGGGAAAAAGGTCCAGGAAGAAAACGACCCTGATGCCGCATTTGTACTTGCAACATCGAATTTAAGACTTGTTGTAAAAATTGCCCTTGAATTTCAAAAAGTATGGATGCAGAATCTTCTTGACCTTATTCAGGAAGGTAATATCGGTTTAATGCAGGCTGTTCAAAAATTTGACCCTTATAAAGGCGTCAAGTTTTCCTATTATGCATCCTTCTGGATTAAAGCATATATTTTAAAGTTTATAATGGATAACTGGAGACTTGTTAAAATTGGCACAACGCAAGGTCAGAGAAAGCTGTTCTTTAAACTTAAAAAAGAAAAACAAAAACTTGAAGAAGAGGGATTTGATCCTCAGCCCAAGCTTTTGTCTTCCAGGCTTGGTGTAACACAAAAAGAGATTGTTGAAATGGAGCAAAGACTTGATAACTGGGATATGTCCTTGAATGCTCCTGTAAAAGATGATTCTGATACGGAAAAAATGTCTTTTGTTACAGACAATCTTTCTTCTGCAGAAGATATCCTTGCAAATAAAGAAATGAGAAATATGCTCAAAGAGAAAATTTATGATTTTGCAAAAACTCTCAATGAGCGCGAAAAAGACATTTTTGAAAACAGACTGTTTTCTGATGAACCTCTTACACTACAGGATCTGGGAGATAAATACCAGATTTCAAGGGAAAGGGTAAGGCAGGTTGAAAAATCAATAATCAAAAAGGTCAAAGATTACTTTATAAAAGAAATCCCCGACTTTCAATCCTATGCAGGGTATAATAATGACGATTAAAGCTTCGGATATTCTAATTCATAATCAAAGAGTAATGCAGGTATTATTCTTTGTATTACTCTTTTTATTTTTTACTGGTTGTGCCGGAAAAAATTCTGCCGGTTCTGTTCCGGCTGAAACCCAAAGAGAAGCAACAGAACATAAAATAATTCCTGAAGGGAATTCTTATTTTAACTTTCTTTTGTCTGAGCTTGCGCTTAAAGAAAATGATTCTGAAAAATCACTTTCTTTTCTTATGAAAGCTCATGAAAAAGATAATGATTCATATTTTCTTAAAAAAGCTCTTGCAAGAAAATATATTATTATTAAAGATCCTGAAAAAGCAGAAAGCCTTATAAATGAAGTGCTTGACAAGCACCCTGAAGATACAGAAGCGCTTGGACTGAAAGCTGCTGCTGCTGCACTGCAGAATCATCCTGTGGAAGAAATTGCAGACATCTACAAAAAAATTATAAAGCTGGACCCTGATAATTCAAAAGCACCCATTGCACTTTCATATCTTTACAAAAGCATGGGTAAAACTGACGAACTCATTAATATTTTTGAAAAAGCAGCTAAAAAAACCGATGATAATTATTTCCTTTACTATCATTTAGGGGAAGCATATTTTGGCGCAAAAAATTATCAGCAGGCAAGAGATATTCTTTATAAAGCTGTAAAGTCACAGCCGGACAGAATTCAGCCCAAGCTAAGTCTTATAGAAACAATAAAAAACATGGGCGACAATACTGAAAACAAAGAAGAAATCACTGAACTTTTTAAAGAAATCATATCTTTAAAACCTGAAAGAATTGAACCTCTGGTTGAACTATCTTTTTTTTATAATATAAATGGTGATTATGAAGAAGCAGACAATACTTTTAAGCCAGTTGCTGAAGAGTACAGCAAAAATAAAAAAGAAATAAACAGACTTATTCACAATTATATAAAAAATGAAGAATTTGAAAAATGCGAGTTCCTTGTTTCCAAAATTTATCAGTCCACAGGTTATGATAAAATTTATATGGTTCTCGGGACTCTTTACAACAATGAAGGTTTTGAAAAAAAAGCTTTATCAGCATATAAAGCTGTACCTGTTGATTCAGAAAATTATATAAATGCCTCAGCAGCATCAGCATTTATTCATGCTGAAAACAAAAACTTTAAAAAAGCAGTTTCAATTCTAAAAAATGCTCTTGAAACAAATCCCAAAGATACTGTTCTTCTTATCACTCTTGGAAATATATATGAAGAACAGCAGGAATATGAAGAAGCTGTAAAAATTTATAAAAAAGGTATTGATTCAGCGCCTGAAGATGACAGGCTCTGGTCTTTTTTTTACAGACTAGGTGTAGTTTACGACAAACAGGGAAACAAAGAACAATCTATAGAAATGATGAAAAATGCACTTAGTTTGAAGCCCGATAATCCGGATACCCTTAATTATCTTGGATATACATACGCAGATATGGGTATTAATCTCGATCAAGCTGAAAAAATGATATTAAAAGCTCTGTCTTTAAAAGAAAATGACGGGTATATTAAAGACAGCCTTGGATGGGTCTATTTTAAGCAGGGTAAAATAGACAAAGCACTAAAAAATCTACAGAAAGCAGCTGAACTTGTTGAGGATGACCCCATAATTTATGAACACCTTGGAGATGTATACAAACACAAGGAGGATATGGAAAAAGCCCTGATTAATTATAAAAAATCATTAAAACTTGACCCTGAAAACCAGACTGTAAAAGATAAGATACTGGAAATTAAAAATTGATAAAAAAAATTTGCTACTTATTTCTTTTTTTATTAATTTCTTCCCTCTTAAGTAGCTGCGGTTTTAAATACCATAAAGATGCTGAGCCGAAAATATCTGATCAAGCTCATAATATCCTTAAAAATATAAATAACATCAACTCAAAAGCAGTTCCTTTAAAAGGCCTTGCAGAATTAAGAATTGAATCTGAAGAAAATATAAAAGAATATGATATAGCATATGCTTCTGACGGAAAAACAAAATTAAGGATTGAAATTTTATCTCCATTAGGAATGCCTGTACTGACAATTGCCTATGACGGCGACATAATATACTTTAATGAAGACGGAAGCCCAAAAATAAAAACATATTCCAGCCCGAATAAATTAATTAAAAAGATTACAAATATCGATTTCAATATCCAATTTCTTTCTGAACTTATCTGCAGTAAAATTATATTTATCGATTTTAATAAAGCAGAAATAAAAAAAAATAAATTGATTTTATCCAAGAATAATATTGACCAGATAATCAGTTTTGATAATGATTTTTCATCAGGTTATCAGACTTCTTTTTCAGAAAACGGAAAAAAGCTGTATCAGGTAGTTTTTTATGGAAACAAGAATTTTGAAATAATTTCAAGCCAGAATAATACCAAACTCTGGTTCTTAAAAAAAACTGCTGAGCCTCTTAAAAACAGACAGAATTCTAATATATTTAGGTTGACTAGATAAAAGTATTCTCATATTAAACATTTGTAAGACTGAAAAAATTCAGTCAGCCTAACTTTTTTATGCAAAGCTTACGGAGGAAGAATGGGAACCCAGATTCACAATAAAATGCCTGATGACAAAAAAGAAGATAAAAAAAATCAGCAGAATAAAATCATGCAGGAAGCATTGGGAAAAATCAAACACAAACTTCTTGTAATGAGCGGCAAAGGGGGCGTCGGAAAAAGTTCTGTGGCTGCCAATCTTGCCGTTCTGCTTGCAGACAGAGGATTTCAGGTAGGTCTTATGGATATTGATGTTCACGGCCCCAGCATCGCAAAAATTATGGGGATTCAGGGTCTACTTGAAGTAAATGCTGAAAAGCAGCTTGCAAAACCTGCCCAGTTCGGAGACAATTTAAAAATAGTTTCAATGCAGTCTTTCATGAGAGATGCTGATCAGGCCGTAATATGGAGAGGTCCTGCCAAAGCAGGAATGATCCAGCAGTTTATAACAACTGTAGACTGGGGAGAACTCGA